>Ga0160443_100324_pt1 | contig 44370 bp, 39 predicted proteins | sample HID1972I_E1MG_FD_108244 | JGI IMG/M metagenome (GOLD analysis project Ga0160443, IMG submission 108244) | Enriched pill bug-associated microbial communities from UW Madison campus, WI, USA - HID1972I_E1 MG | ecosystem: Host-associated > Arthropoda: Insects > Digestive system > Unclassified ... | reverse complement strand
GGCCTTCGTCGCCGCAGGTGTGCTCGCCGGCCTGTACGGCGTGATGTGGGCGTACTACGTGCGCCTCGTGGCGCCGGAGGACTTCGGCTTCAGCACCGCGATCGACGGCCTCGTCACCGCCGTCGTCGGCGGCACGGCCAACTTCTTCGGCCCCATCCTCGGCAGCGGATTCCAGACGATGCTCCCCGAGATCCAGCGCACGATCGGCATCGAGGCGGGCTGGATCCGTCCGTTCATCTCCGGGCTGCTGCTGCTCCTGGTCATCCTGTACCTGCCGGGCGGCATCGCGAGCCTCATCCCCCGCCGTCGTCAGAAGGTCGATATCGCATCACTGCAGACGGATGCTGCGGGCCTCAGCCTTCGCGCGCACCCGACCGCAGGCGAAGTCGTCGCCGAGTTGAAGGACCTCGCCAAGGAGTACGGAGGCGTTCATGCCGTGCGCGGCGTGAACCTCACTGTGCGCAGCGGCGAGGTGGTCGGTCTGATCGGCCCGAACGGCGCCGGCAAGACCACCCTGGTGAACATGATCAGCGGGCTCATCCCGCCGTCCTCCGGCAGCGCCACGGTGCTGGGCGTGCCGATCGGACGCACCCCGGTGCACAGGATCGCCGCAGCCGGTGTGACCCGCACCTTCCAGCACTCCAAGCTGTTCAACCGTCTCACGGCGCTGGAGAACGTGCTGATCGGCGCACACGTGGTCGCCAAGCCCACGTTCCTGCGCCGGCTGATCTGGCTGCCATCGGCGCGCCGCGATGAGCACACCGCTCTCACCCACGCCGCGCGCTGCCTGGACCGGGTGGGCCTGCTCGACAAGGCGAACACCCTCGCGAAGGGTCTGTCGTACGGTGACCAGCGCCGCCTGGAGATCGCCCGCGCACTGGCCGCGGACCCGTCGCTGCTGATCCTCGACGAGCCGGCCGCCGGCATGAACCACGTCGAGGCCGACGGACTGAGCGAGCTGATCCGTTCGCTGGCCGCCGACGGACTGACGATCATCTTCATCGAGCACAACGTGGGCATGGTGCTGGACACCTGCGATCACATCATCGTGCTGAACTTCGGCGAAGTGCTCGCCGACGGCACCCCGGCCGACATCGCCGCCGACGAGCGCGTGATCGAGGCCTACCTGGGCGCCGCGGATGACGGCGAGACGGATGCCCATGAGGCGGATGTCGCAGCAGCCGCCACGCCGACGAAGGCTGCGGAGGAGAACGATGACTGAGCCGCTGCTGAGCGTGCAGGACCTGTCGGTCTCGTACGGACGCGTGCACGCCGTGCGCGGGGTCTCCTTCGACGTCGCCGCCGGCACCCTGGTGACGCTGGTGGGCGCGAACGGCGCCGGCAAGTCGTCGATCATCAACGCCGTCTCCGGGATCGTGCGCCCGTCCGGCGGGAAGATCCTGTTCGACGGCGCCGACATCACGAAGACGAAGTCGCATCGTCTCGTGCCGAAGGGCCTCGTGCAGGTTCCCGAGGGCAGGCAGATCCTCGCGACGATGACCATCGCGGAGAACCTCCAGATGGGCGCCCGCACCCACGGAGCCGGTTCCGGTGCGGCGATCGACGAGATGTATCAGCGCTTCCCCGTGCTCGGCGAGCGGCGCAGGCTGGCGGCCGGGTCGCTCTCGGGCGGTGAGCAGCAGATGCTGGCGATCGCGCGCGCGATGCTGGCACGGCCGAAGCTGATCCTGATGGATGAGCCGTCGATGGGCCTGGCACCGAAGATCGTCAACGAGGTGTTCGCGGTGATCGATGAGGTGCTCGCCGACGGCACGACCGTGCTGCTGGTCGAGCAGAACGCTCGGCGCGCGCTGCAGGCGGCCACCGAGGGCCACATCCTGCAGAACGGCGAGATCGTGCGCTCCGGCGTGTCCGAGACCCTGCTCGCCGATGACGAGATCATCCAGGCGTACCTGGGCACCGGCCGGGCGAAGGAATGACCCTGCCGCCACGGCGGATCGCCCGGCGCGTCCCGACCTGGGGCGCGGTCGCGCCGCTGCTCGGGTTCCGCAGGCCGATGTGGAACCGCGTCGATCGCCGCCTCGCGCAGGCGCTGTCGGTGAAGGATCTGGCCCGCATCGCGCGGCGCACCACGCCGCGGTCGGTGTTCGACTACGTGCACGGCGCGGCCGAGGAGGAGCTCGGCATCGGCCGTGCCCGGCGCGCGTTCGCGCAGGTGGAGTTCGAGCCGCGGGTGCTGCACGACGTCGCCGAGGTGGACACGTCCACGACGATCCTCGGCCGGCCGGCATCCTTCCCGCTGATCATGGCGCCCACCGGGTTCACGCGGATGATGCACCACGAGGGCGAGATCGCGGTGGCGCGCGCCGCGGCCCGTGCCGGGGTGCCGTACACCCTGTCGACGATGGGCACGACCTCGCCCGCCGAGCTGAAGTCGGCAGTGCCGGCGGGAGCGAACTGGTTCCAGCTGTACCTGTGGAAGGACCGCGACGGCACCCGCCGACTCATCGACGACGTGCGCCGCGCCGGCTACGACACGCTGGTGCTCACGGTCGACACCCCTGTCGCGGGCAACCGGCTGCGCGATGCCCGCAACGGACTGACGATCCCGCCCACACTGAACCTGAAGACCATGTGGGACATGGTCTGGCATCCGACCTGGTGGTTCAACGTGCTCACCACGGATCCGATCGAGTTCGCCAGCCTGCGCTCCTTCGACGGCACGGTCGCCGAGCTGGTGGCGAAGATGTTCGACCCGTCTCTTCGGCTGGAGGATCTGGCCTGGCTGCGCGAGGAGTGGTCCGGAAAGCTGGTGGTGAAGGGCGTCCAGTCGGTCGCGGATGCGAAGCGGGTGGTGGATGCCGGCGCCGACGCGCTGGTGGTGTCCAACCACGGCGGCCGCCAGCTCGACCGTGCACCCACTCCCCTGCGCCTGCTGCCCGAGGTGGCATCCGCCGTGGGCGACCGCACCGAGATCTTCCTCGACACCGGCATCCTCTCCGGCGCCGACGTGCTCGCCGCCGTCGGGATGGGCGCCGACGCCTGCATGGTCGGCCGCGCGTACCTTTACGGGCTGATGGCCGGCGGCGAACGCGGGGTGGACCGGATGCTGCAGATCATGCGCGCCGAGGCCGTGCGCACGATGCAGCTGACCGGCGTCTCGACCGTGGCCGAGCTGCGCGGTCGGGTGCGCCTGGGCTGACGGCCCTCCCGGACGTCGGCCGGCTCGCGCCGGCGCACAACTATCAGGATCCCTGGATGCCCTGAGACGACACGCGTACCCTGGCTGGATGGCGACGATCGAGGATGTGCGCAGACTGGCTCTGAGCTTCCCGCGAGTGGCGGAGAAGCCCGCCGGGCACGGCGGCGGTGCGTCCTGGGGCACGAACATCGGCAAGCTCGCCTGGGAGCGCCCGCCGCGCAAGCACGATCTCGAACAACTCGCCGCCCTCGGACGGGAATGGCCGGCAGGTGAGATCGTAGGCATCCGCGTCGAGGATGAGCAGGCGAAGGCAGCCCTGATCGCCACCTATCCCGACGTGTTCTTCACGATCCCCCACTTCGATGGCTTCCCCGCCGTGCTCACCCGGGTGGCAGCCATCGACGAGCAGTTGCTGCGTGAGATGCTCACGGACGCCTGGCTGCTGCGCGTGCCGCCCACCGTCGGTCGCGCCTGGCTCGCCGAGCACGGGCTCGCCTAGCGGCTTGCGAGGAACTCCTCGATCGCGGCGATCGTGGTCGCGTTGTCGACGTGGACGATGCCTCGGATGCCGACGGCCGCCGCGCCGTCGATCGCGTGCTGGTGGTCGTCGATGAACAACACGTCGTCGGCATCGGCGTCCATCCGCGCGAGTGCCAGCGTGTACGCGCGTTCCTCCGGCTTGTTCACGCCCTGCTCGTGGCTGTAGCAGATCGGATCGAAGATCTCGGAGAAGCCGTAGCGGCGCTGCTCCTCCTCGCGGGCCCCGTCCGCGGAGTTCGAGAGGACGGCGAGCGATGCGCGACCCCGCAGCGAGCGGGCGTACTCGATGAGCTCCGTGTTCCCCACCCCGCAGTACGCGTCCCAGAAGTCCACCCGCATGGCGTCTCGATCTGCGGGAGTCAGGGCGAGCCGGTCGCCCAGCACCTGCCAGAACTCGCCCGCACGCCCCGAGACGACATCGATCGACGGGAGTCGCCCGCTCACGACGAGCTCAGCGATGTCGGCATCCGGGGCGCCGGCGCGCTCCCGCCAGCGCCGCCACCAGGCGTCCTGCCAGGTGTCGTCGTCCACGATCTCCAGCACGCCGCCGATATCGAACAGGATCCACCTCGGCTCAGACATTCGCCCACCCTAATCGAGTCGACCAGCGTCCCGGGCGTCACCAAGCAGGCAGCGCATAAGAAGTTCGGCAGACAATAGAGACATCCCCGCAACACCTCCCTCAAGAACGAGGTCCTCATGTCCCGCACGGCGACAGCACGCCGACGTGGACGCGGTGCGCAGCAGGACGGCCCGCGCGCCACGTTCCGCCAGCTTCTCCCTTTCCTCTTCGAGCACAAGAAGGTCCTGATCGCCGTCGCCGCGCTCAGCATCGTCGGCGCCGCGGCTTCCCTGGCGCAACCGCTGCTGGTCGGCCAGCTCATCGATCGCGTGCAGAAGGATCAGGCGCTCGGATCGCTGCTCTGGCTGCTGATCGGCCTGGTCATCGTCGCCTCGGTGCTCTCGGGCTATCAGCACTATCTGCTGCAGCGCACGGGCACCGCGGTCGTGTACTCGAGCCGCCGGCAGCTGATCGCCCGCATCCTGCACCTGCCGATCAGCGAGTTCGACGCGCGCCGCACCGGTGACCTGGTCTCGCGAGTCGGCACCGACACGACGCTGCTGTACGCCGTGCTGACCCAGGGACTCGCGGACGCCGTCGGCAGCGCGATCCTCTTCGTCGGCGCGCTGATCGCGATGCTCATCATCGACCCGATCCTCCTGCTGCTGATCGTCATCGTCATCACCTCCTCTGTCGTCGTGGTGGTGCTGCTCAGCGGCCGCATCCGCGCGGCATCCGCGGCCCAGCAGCAGAAGGTCGGCGAGCTGGCATCCGGCATCGAGCGCGGCATCTCCAGCATCCGAACCGTGCGCGCCTCCGGCGCCACCGAGCGCGAGACCGAGTCCGTGGATGCGATCGCCGGCGAGGCCTACGGACTCGGCGTGCGCATCGCGAAGATCTCGTCGATGGTCGTCCCCATCGCGGGCATCGCCCTGCAGGTCTCTCTGCTCGTCGTGCTCGGCGTGGGCGGCTTCCGGGTGGCGTCCGGCGCTCTCAGCATCGCATCGCTGGTGACCTTCATCATGTTCCTGTTCATGCTCGTCATGCCGCTGGGACAGGCGTTCGGCGCGATCACGTCCGTCAATCAGGCGCTGGGCGCGCTGGGCCGCATCCGGGAGATCCTCGACCTGCCCACCGAGACCGAGAGCGATGAACCGGATGCCGCTACCACCGCCGCGGCCGTCGTGGGCGCCCCGGCGATCGAGTTCCGCGATGTGCGGTTCCGCTACCCGGACGACGTGATCGCCGCCCGCGAGGCCGCGGCCAGAGAGGCGCGCTCGCTGCTGGCGGAGGTGCATCTGGAGGCGACCGACTCGGCGACGTCTGATTCCGATGGCCGCGACGTGCTGAAGGGCGTGTCCTTCGCGGTGCCGCGCGGTGCGCGGGTGGCTCTCGTCGGCCCCAGCGGCGCAGGCAAGAGCACGATCCTCTCGCTCATCGAGCGCTTCTACGACCCGACCGGCGGCAGCATCCGCCTCGCCGGTCACGACGTGCGCAGCTACCCGCGCCGGAGCCTGCGCGCCCAGTTCGGCTACGTCGAGCAGGACGCTCCGACGCTCGCCGGCACGCTCGCCGAGAACCTGCGTCTGGCTGCGCCGGATGCGACGGATGCCGACTGCGAGCGCGTACTGCGCTCGGTGAACCTCGGCGACGTGCTCGAGCGCAGCCCGCTGGGTCTGCAGGCTCCGGTCGGCGAGGACGGAGTGATGCTCTCCGGCGGAGAGCGTCAGCGTCTGGCCATCGCGCGGGCGCTGCTGACCGAGGCGCCGATCCTGCTGCTGGACGAGTCGACCTCATCTCTGGACGGCGTGAACGAGCAGCGGATGCGCGAGGCGATCGACGCGGCAGCCGCCGACCGCACGCTCGTCGTGATCGCGCATCGTCTGTCGACCGTAGTCGACAGCGACCTCATCGTCGTGCTGCAGAACGGCCAGGTGGTCGGGCAGGGCACGCACGACGAGCTCGTCGACGAGGTGCCTCTGTACCGCGATCTCGCGAGGCACCAGCTGCTGGTCTGACCCGGCCGTCTGGTTGCGCCGACACCCCGTGCTGCCGCCGAGACCCCGTGCTGCAAGCGACCGCACCGCGGGGTCTCGGCGGGAAGCCGGGGTCTCGGCGGGATGGTGGACGAGAGACCGGGTCAGGACAACGCGGCGGCAGGATGGCGGGACCACTCAGCCGAGGGTCGTCCCGGACATCCCGCCGCCGCGGGTCTGTGTGCGCTCAGCGCGTGGCGTTGAGCCGGTAGCGCAGCGCATCGAGCTCGCTGCGCAGCGCGGCCGGAAGCCTGTCGCCGAAGATCGCGTAGAACTCCTCGGTCGAGTCGGCCTCTGCGAGCCAGGCCTCCACATTCACGTCGAAGAGCTCATCCAGGTCGGCATCCGTGATCTCGAGTCCCTCGAGGTTGAGATCCTCGCGGCGCGGCAGGCGTCCGATCGGACTGTCGACGGCACCGACCTCGCCCGAGATGCGACGGATGACCCAGTCGATGACGCGCGAGTTGTCTCCGAAGCCCGGCCACAGGAAGCGTCCGTCCTCGCCCCGACGGAACCAGTTCACCTGGAAGATGCGCGGTGCGCGATCGAAGCGCAGCGTGCGTCCGACCTTCAGCCAGTGACCGAAGTAGTCGCCCATGTTGTAACCGCAGAACGGCAGCATCGCGAAGGGATCGCGGCGCAGCTCCCCGACGGTGCCCTCGGCGGCAGCGGTGCGCTCGGACGAGATGGTGGAACCGAGGAAGACGCCGTGCGTCCAGTCGGTCGCCTCCACGACGAGCGGCACATTGCTGGCGCGACGCCCACCGAAGAGGATGACGTCCAGCGGCACGCCGTCGGGCGCCTCCCAGTCATCGGCGATCTGCGGGCACTGCGCGGCCGACACGGTGAACCGCGAGTTCGGGTGCGCCGCGGGGCGACCCGACTCGGGGGTCCACGGGTTGCCCTCCCAATCGATCAGGTTCGCCGGCGGGGTGTCGGTCAGTCCCTCCCACCACACGTCGCCGTCCGGGCGCAGTGCGACGTTCGTGAAGATCGTGTTGCCCCACAGCGTCTCCACCGCAGTGACGTTGGTGGACTCGCCCGTGCCCGGTGCGACGCCGAAGAAGCCCGCCTCGGGGTTCATCGCGTACATACGGCCGTCCTCACCGGGGCGGATCCAGACGATGTCGTCGCCGAGGGTCTCCACCTTCCAGCCGGGGATCGTCGGGCGCAGCATGGCGAGGTTGGTCTTGCCGCAGGCCGACGGGAATGCGGCTGCGACGTGGTGCGCTCTGCCCTTCGGGTCGGTGACCCGGATCAGCAGCATGTGCTCGGCGAGCCATCCCTCATCACGCGCGATCACCGAGGCGATGCGCAGCGCGAAGCACTTCTTGGCCAGGATCGCGTTGCCGCCGTAGCCGGAGCCGTAGGAGTACACCTCGAGCGTCTCCGGGAAGTGCACGATGTACTTCTCATCGCTGCACGGCCATTCGACATCCGCCTGCCCTGGCTCCAGCGGAGCACCGACCGAGTGCACGGTCTTGACCCACGGGGCGCCTTCGGCGATGCGTCGGGTCACCGCGTCGCCGACGCGGGTCATGATGCTGATGGATGCGACGGCGTAGGCGCTGTCGGTGACCTGGACACCGATGTGCGAGAGCTTGCCGCCGACGGGGCCCATGGAGAACGGGATGACGTACATGGTGCGTCCGCGCATGGAACCTGCGAAGACCCGATCCATCGTCTCGTGCATCTCGACCGGGTCGGCCCAGTTGTTGGTGGGGCCGGCGTCCTCCTCGCGCTCGGAGGCGATGAAGGTGCGCGCCTCGGTGCGGGCGACGTCGCTCGGGTGGGAGCGGGCGAGGTAGGAACCGGGACGCCACTCGGGGTTGAGCTTGATGATCTTGCCCTCGTCGACGAGCTCGCGCATGATCGTGTCGTTCTCGGCGCGCGATCCGTCGATCCAGTGGATGCGATCGGGCTGCGTGAGTGCGGCGATGCCGTCGACCCACTCACGCAGCTCGGCCATCGCCGGGGTGTCGTACGCCGGCACCGCGCCGTAGCTGCGCACCGGCGCGACGGAGGGGATGCGGGGGGCGTACGTCTCGACCATGGCCATGTCTGCTCCTTTGAAGGGACTGCGTTACATCCATCTTCCGTGACCTTTTGGAGCACTTTCGGCAGCATCGAAGGGAAAGAACTCCCGTTCTTTCGGGTATGCTCAAGGAATGCCGACCAGTGGACTCGAACTCAGCACCCTCGGACACCGCATCCGACACCACCGCACGACAAAGGGCTTCACCCTCGACGAGCTGGGTGCCCAGGTCGGGATCGCCGGGTCGCAGCTGAGCCTGATCGAGAACGGCAAGCGCGAGCCCAAGCTGTCGCTGCTGCAGGCGATCGCCCTCGCGTGCGGCACCGATGTCGCCGACCTCATCTCCGGCGAGCCGCCGAACAAGCGGGCTGCACTGGAGATCGAACTCGACCGCGCGCAGGCGAGCCCGGTCTTCCGGCAACTGGGCATCGCACCCGTGCGCGTCTCGAAGAGCATGAACGACGAGACCATCGAGGCCGTGCTCGGTCTGCACCGCGAACTGCACCGCCGCGAGCGCGAGGCGATCGCGACGCCCGAAGAGGCACGCCGCGCCAATACGGAACTGCGGCTGACCATGCGCGCCAAGTCCAACTACCTGCCTGAGATCGAGACCCTGGCCGAGAAGCATCTGAAGGCCTCCGGTCACGTCTCCGGTGCTCTCACGCACCGCACCGTCAGCATCATGGCCGACAAGCTCGGGTTCGAGCTGATCTACGTCGACGACCTCCCGCACTCGACGCGCTCGGTCACCGACCTGGAGAACGGCCGCATCTACCTGCCCCCGGCATCCATCCCCGGCGGTCACGGCCTGCGGTCGATGGCACTGCAGGCGATGGCCCATCGCATCCTGGGACACACCCGGCCCACCGACTACGCCGACTTCCTGCAGCAGCGCCTGGAGATCAACTACTTCGCCGCGTGCTGTCTGATCCCGGAGACCGCCGGTGTGGCTTTCCTGCAGCAGGCGAAGAAGGATCGCAACCTCGCCGTCGAGGATTTCCGCGACGCATTCGGCGTCACCCACGAGGCCGCCGCGATGCGCATGACCAACCTGATGACGCATCACCTCGACATGCGCCTGCACTTCCTGCGCGTCGATGAGAACGGAGCCATCACGCGCGTCTACGAGAACGACGACCTGCCGCTGCCGATGGACGTGACCGGATCGGTCGAGGGCCAGCCGGCGTGCCGGAAGTTCTCGGCACGCGCGGCATTCGAGCAGCGCAACCGCACCACCGAGCACTACCAGTACACGGACACCCCGTCGGGCACGTTCTGGTGCGCGACGCAGACCGGCTCCGCGGGCGACGGCGGCTTCTCCATCACCGTCGGCGTCCCCTTCGACGACGCCCGGTGGTGGCGCGGACGCGAGACCTCGCACCGCGCGCAGTCGACCTGTCCCGACGAGGCGTGCTGCCGCAGAGCATCCGCTCAGATCTCGCAGCGCTGGGAGGGTCGCGCCTGGCCGAGCGCCCGCGTGCACACGCACATGTTCTCGCCACTCCCCCGGGGCGCCTTCCCGGGCGTCGACGACAGCGAGGTCTACGCGTTCCTCGACCGGCACGCCGGCGAGTAGGTGGCCGCGGCTCCTGCCCCGAGAAGGCGGATGCCGTGGGTCAGCGCCGGCGGACCGTGAGCGTCTGGGATGACGTGCCGAGCGGACCGGCTTCGTCGCTGAGCACCGATTCCGTGAGTCCGGTGCCGTCGGCGCCGAAGGACACGGAGGTGTCGAGGCCGAACCACTCGCCGGCGGGCTCGCGGAAGATGCTCGCGGACAGGTCGACGTTCGGGTAAAGCGCCTCGTCGGGCGCCACGCGCGTGGCGATGCCGTTGGCGAAGTCGACCATCCCCAGCATCCGCGCTCGGGAGGAGACCGGCTCGTCGGCCAGGAGCGGATGCTGCGGACGGATCCAGCAGCGCGAACGCCCGGTGCCGACGGCCTCGCGCCGTGAGTCGATCGAGCGGATGGCGCCGCCGGGCCAGACATCGGCGGGCGACCAGTCCGTCAGCGTTTCGCGGGCCGGCATGTGCGGCAGCGGGCTGCCCTGGATGGTGGCGGTGTCGCTCTGCTGCAGCATCCACGCTCGCAGGGTGACGGCGGCTCGTCCGCCGTGGCTCAGCGTCGCCTCGACGAGTTCGATGGTGCGGCCCGGTCGGACGACGCGGGTGGAGATCGCGAAAGCCTCCATCGGGATGACGCCGAGGATGTCGTAGCTCGCCCGGGTCAGCGCGAGCGGCAGGTCCGGGCGACGGGTCGCGTGGTCCCGCTCGACGACGTGGGCGAGCAGGCCGAGCACCGGCGCGATGTGCTGTTCGTCGGGATTCCATGCCCCGCCGACGTGCTCGGTCGGTTCGAACGAGGTCTCGGAGAGGCGCAGGAAGTAGCTCGACACGCTTCTCATTCTGCCAACCCGCGACGACCGGGCACGCCGGGTGGCCCGACTCAGCCGGCGATGAACTCCGCGAAGCGGGCGAGGGCGGACGCCACGGCATCCGGATCCAGTCCGTCCCCGAACATCTCGGGTGCGCTGTGCCGGGTGGCATCGGCGTGCGCCCAGGTGCCGACGATGCGTCCGCGGTCGACCAGGATCGGCCGGACCATGCCGTTCTTTCCCGGTCCGACGGCGGCCAGGTGCTCAGGAGGGCAGACCGTCGTGCGGTCGGCGTACGAGATGTAGTACTCGTCGAAGGCTGGCAGCGCGAAGGCATCCGCGGTCTTCGGCGAGCGCCGCGGCACGGTCGGCGCCGCGAACAGCCCCTCCTCGATCTCGCTCACGCGGTCGCGCACACGCTCGACGGCATCGCGCGCGGATGTCAGGGTGAGCCCTGACCACCACGCGAAATCGGCGACCCCGGCCGGTCCGTGCCCGTCGATGTAGCGCACGAACAGCTCGGCGAGCGGGTCGGCGGGAGCGTCCGACTCCTGCACCCACTCCTCGACGAGCATGAACCTCTGGTCGCGGCCGACACCGCCATCGTTCGGTTCGATCGGCCCCTGGCAGATCTCACCGGCGATCGTGAGCGCGAACAGCAGATGGATGCCGCGCTGGGCGCGCGGGTCGATCCCTGCGCCCTCGAGGATCGCGAACGCCTCGGCTCTGGTGCAGCCGCCGTCGCGCAGCGCGGGTCGCAGCGCATGGGAGGCCGTCGTCAGCATCCGCTCGTCCACGCCGAGGTCCCGGTTCCGACCGGCGGCCTGCTGCCGCTGACGAGCAGCCGTCACGGACAGCACCCATGCGAGATCACGGGCGGGGATGATGTGCAGCGTGCCGCGCATGGTCCATGCCCGCACCAGATCGCCGCGGGCGAAGGCCGCATCCACTGCTGCCAGCGTCGGCGTCCCTTTCGTGCGCGCGCCGAGCGCCCAGCGCCCGGCCAGCAAATCCTGACTCTGCACTGCGAGCATGTGGCGCGCGGCATCCACCACGGTCGCGGCGGGTGCCGTGAGCCGGTGAGAGCGCAGTCGAGCGTCCAGGAGTGCGCGGGGCGTCATGATCGTATTCTCCCCGGAGCCACCGACATCCGCTCAGGCGTGCAGCGTGACCTCGCGACGTGTCGGCAGCACGACCGGATGCGAGCCCGCCATCACCTCGAGCACGCGCACCACCTGGCAGGAGTAGCCGTACTCGTTGTCGTACCAGACGTACAGCACCACGTCCCGGTCGTTGGCGATCGTGGCGAGCCCGTCGACGATGCCCGCGCGGTGCGAGCCCACGAAGTCGCTGGAGACGACCTCGGGAGACTCGATGTAGTCGATCTGCTGGCGCAGCTTCGAGTGCAGCGACGCACGACGCAGGTAGTCGTTGAGCTCGTCCTTGGTGGCCGGGTTCTCCAGCGTCAGGTGCAGCACGGCCAGCGACACGTCCGGCGTGGGCACGCGGATCGCCGAGCCGGTCAACTTGCCGGCCAGCTCCGGCAGCGCACGGGCGACCGCCTTCGCGGCGCCGGTCTCTGCGATGACCATGTTCAGCACCGCGGAGCGCCCGCGCCGGTCGCCCCGGTGGAAGTTGTCGATGAGGTTCTGGTCGTTCGTGAACGAGTGCACGGTCTCGACGTGGCCGCGCGCGATGCCGTACGCCTCGTTCATCGCCGCGAGCACGGGGGTGATCGCGTTGGTGGTGCAGGATGCGGCGGAGACGATGCGGTCCTCGGGTGCGATGGTCGAGTCGTTGATGCCGTGCACGATGTTCTTCAGGTCGCCCTTTCCCGGTGCGGTCAGCAGCACCCGGGCGACGCCCGTCGACTCGAGGTGGCGGCTCAGTCCCTCCTCATCGCGCCAGCGGCCGGTGTTGTCGACGACGATCGCGTCGTGGATGCCGTGTGCGGTGTAGTCGATCGTGCCGGGGTCATCGGAGTAGATCACCTGGATTCGGGTGCCGTTGGCGATGATCTGCGAGTTCTCCTCATCGACATCGACGGTGCCCTCGAAGCGTCCGTGCACGGAGTCGCGCAGCAGCAGCGATGCCCGCTTGACGAGGTCGTTCTCCGCGCCCTTGCGCACGACGATGGCACGCAGACGCAGTCCGCTGCCTCCGCTGCTGTGGCCGATGAGGATGCGGGCCAGCAGCCGGCCGATGCGTCCGAAGCCGTACAGCACGACGTCGACGGGTGCGGCCACCTCGGCGCCCAGCGCCGGTGCGAGCTCCTCGCGCAGATAGGACTCCAGGTCTCCGCCCGCGGTGGCGTATCCCGCGACCAGGCGGGCCACGTCGAGCGAGGATGCCCCGGGTCCGAGTGCGCGCAGCGCCTCCAGCACGGCCAGGGTGTCCTCGAGCGCCAGTTGGCCGTGGCCGAGCTGTGCGACCCGTTCGTGCACCTCGAGGATGCCGGTGGTCGACAGTCCGAGGAGCCGGTGCCCGTGCAGCGATGTCACGACGTCGTGCTCGCGGTTGAGCCCTCCGATCAGCGGGATCATCCGCTCGGCGAGTTCTTCTCTGACCTTCCAGTCGTCGCGGTGCGCGGCGAGATCGTCCATGTGCGTCCTTGCTGATGTCATCGCCGGAAGGGTCTGCCGGCGAACGGGAAGTGGGGCGGATCCGCCCATCTCAGGTTAAGGCGGCACGAACCGCGCACCCCGCCGCACCGAGGTGCAAAGAATCGAGGATGCCCACGCCGTGTTAAGAATCCCGATCCTCTCGCCGCCTAAGCTCGTCTCATGGCACAGCTGCACGACCTGACCGCGATCGAGCAGCTGGCGGCGCTGCGCCGCGGTGAGTCCTCCCCCGCAGAGCTGGTTGACCACTACCTTGCCCGCATCGCACTCCTGGACGGCGATCTCGGCGCGTTCGCGGAGGTCACCGCGGAAGCCGCTCTGGCCCGCGCCGAGGACATCTCGCGAGACGAACCGCACGGTGCACTGTGGGGCCTGCCGTTCGCGGACAAGGACCTCGTCGCACGCGCGGGGGTCCCCACCCGATTCGGATCGCGATTGCACCGCGATTTCATCCCCGACAGCACGGCCGACCAGGCCGCTGTACTCGATGCGGCCGGCGGGATCAGCCTCGGCAAGACCAGCACGCCGGAGTTCGGCCTGACCGGATACACCGAGACGCTGATCGGCCCGCCCGCCCGCGACCCTTGGGCTCCCCGCAACGGGGCCGGAGGTTCCAGCGGTGGGGCGGCGGTGGCCGTCGCGGCCGGTCTGCTGCCGTTGGCGCCAGGCTCCGACGGCGGCGGGTCGATCCGGATCCCGGCGGCGACGGTCGGCGTGGTCGGAATCAAACCCTCGCGCGGCAGAGTGCCGTTCGCATCCGGGTTGGACAGCCCCGGCGGGCTGGCGGTGGCGGGGCCGATCGCTCGCACCGTTGCGGATGCCGCACTGCTGCTCGATGTGCAGGCCTCGGGCCGCCCTCACGGTTTCGCCACGCGCGCGCCCGGTTCGGGGCCGTTCCTCGACGCGGCGACGAGACCCACGCCGTTCGCCCGGATCGGAGTGACCACCGTCTCGCCCTGGGACGACGCGGAGGACATCCGGCTGGATGCCGATGCCGCCCGCGCCGTCCGCGTCGCCATGATGCTCCTGGAGGATGCCGGTCACGGTGTCGACGAGTTCGAGTGGCGCCCGCGGGGCTATCCGCAGATGTTCACGACTCTCTGGCGGATGAGCGCTGCCCGGATGGCACTGACGGATGAGCAGCTGGAGCTCGTGGAGCCGATCACCGCCTGGCTGGCGCGGGAGGGCCGCGCCTTGACCGGCGCCGAGGTGCTCGATGCGCTCGGCGCCGCATCCGCCTTCGAACGCGCGACCATCTCGGCGTTCGCGCCCTTCGACGTGGTGCTCACCCCTGCGCTCGCGCTCCCGCCGCGGCCGGTCGGCTGGTTCGACCGCGAGGACGCCGCCCGCAGCTTCGCGCAGCAGGTGCAGTACGCCCCCTACAGCAGCTTCGTCAACGTGTCCGGCCTGCCCGCGCTTGTGCTGCCCGTCACCGAGGACGCCTCGGGTCACCCGGTCGGTGTGCAGCTGATCGGGCGGCCAGGGGGTGAGGCGGCGATCATCGCGCTGGCCGCCGAAATCGAGGGACGGGTGGGGCGGACGACGCACCCCGACGTCTGGGACCGGGTCACCCGGCTAGCCTGAGAACATGACTGCGACCATCCTCGCCCGTGCGGTCCTGCTCGACATGGACGGCACGCTCGTCGACTCGACCGCTGTGGTTGAACGACTCTGGCTGGAATGGGCGAAGCCGCACGGCCTGGACCCGCAGCACGTGCTGGAGGTCGTCCACGGCAGGCAGGGTCACCAGAGCATGGCGATCCTGCTGCCCGAGCGCGATCACGCCATCAACCTGGTCGAGAACCAGGAGATGCTCGCCCGCGAGAGCGGGGATGTCGACGGCGTCGTCGCGATCGGCGGCGCGCAGCGGCTGTTGGCGTCGCTGGCGAAGCATCCGCACGCGATCGTCACGTCGGCGAACGTCGCCCTCATGACCGCGCGAATGGATGCCGCCGGTCTCGGCATCCCCGACCTGGCGATCACCGCCGAGAGCGTGAGCGCCTCGAAGCCGCACCCCGAGGGCTTCCTCAAGGCGGCGTCGCTGCTGGGCGTGGAGCCGGCCGGCTGCGTCGTGTTCGAGGACTCCCCCGCCGGCATCCAGGCGGGGCTGGCCGCAGGGATGATCGTGATCGGCGTCGGCCCACTGGCCTCGGTCAACGATCCGACCTACGCGGTCGACGACCTGACGCAGATCACGATCATCGAGCGCGAGGACGGGTTCGAGCTGACGATCGGGTGAGTCACTCCCTCCCGAAGTCCTCGAAGATCAGCGTCGTGCGGGTGGAGCGGATCGATGGGATCGCCTGGATGTCCTCCAGCACGATGCGGCGCAGATCGCGCGCGTCGCTGGCGCGCACGAGCAGGATGACGTCGAAGTCGCCGCCGACCAGCGCCATGTGCTCCACCTCGGGAATCGCCCGCAGCCGCGCCTGCACGTCCTGCCAGGTGGCCTGCTCGATCGCGAGCATGACGTAGGCCGACGCGTGGTGGCCCAGCTGCACGGGGTCCGTACGCACCGTGTATCCGGTGATGACACCGGCATCCGTCATCCTCTTGATGCGGGCGTGCACCCCCGCGCGCGAGATGTGCGCGGCATCCGCCATCGCGGTCATCGACGTACGGGCGTCGCGACGCAGCGCATCGAGGATCGCCTGATCCGTGGCATCCAGCACCGCCATCCGAACTCCTTCGTTTCGTCAGCCAACCCTGACACATCGGAACCTCAACGCCAAGAATAGCCTCAGTCGTCCACTTCAGACGAGGAACCATTGGACGATTGCCGATCCGCAGGCATGCTGAGGACACACGTTCGGCGAGGAGGGCGAACCATGCGGCACGACGAACTGCTCCCCCGCGACACACCCGTGTCGCTCATCGACGAGACCGGCACCGCCGTCGCCGACGAGCGTTACGCGATGCCGGATGCCGACACTCTGCTGCGCGCGTACCAGGGACTCGTCGAGGGTCGACGCATCAACGATCAGGCCTACGCGCTGGTGCGCCAGGGCCGCATGGCGGTCTACCCGTCCTCGCACGGACAGGAGGCCTGCCAGGTCGGCGCCTCGCTGGTGCTGGGCGATCATGACTGGCTCTTTCCCACCTACCGCGATTCCGTCGCGGTCATCGCGCGCGGCGTCGCCCCGGCGGATGCCATGGTGCTGCTGAAGGGCGACTGGCACTCCGGTTACGACCCGGCCGCGCATCGCGTCGCCCCGCAGGCCACACCGCTCGCGACCCAGCTGCTGCACGCGGTCGGCTTCGCCCACGCCGCGAAGCGCCGCGGCGAGGACACCGTCGTGCTCGCCCTGTGCGGCGACGGCGCGACCAGTGAGGGCGACTTCCACGAGGCGATGAACTTCGCGGCCGTGTTCCACGTTCCGGTCGTCTTCTTCATCCAGAACAACGAGTTCGCGATCTCGGTGCCGCTGTCGAAACAGACCGCCGCGCCGTCGCTGGCGCACAAGGCCATCGGCTACGGGATGCCGGGCCAGCGCGTCGACGGCAACGACGTCGCCGCCGTGCTGTCGGTGCTCGGCGAGGCCGTGGAACGCGCCCGCGCCGGCGGCGGACCCTCGCTGATCGAGGCGCACACCTACCGCATGCAGGCGCACACCAACGCCGACGACGACACCCGCTACCGCGAGCGCGACGAGGTGAAGGCGTGGGTCGCCCGCGACCCGCTCAGCCGCATGCAGACGTACCTGACCGGGCAGGGCCTGCTCGACGATGCCGCCGAGGAGCGTCTCGCGGCCGGCGCCGAGGACATCGCCGCCGCGCTGCGGGATGCGCTGAACACCGACGCCGAACTGGATGCCGAAGACCTGTTCCGCTTCGTCACCGCCGAGCGCTCCCCGCAGCTCGATGAGCAGTGGCAGCTGCTGCGCGCCGAGATCGAACGCGCAGGGCTCACCGATGCAGGAGGTCACCGATGACCATCGCACACGACGACATCCGCCTGGACACCGAACGCCCCGTGGTCGGCACGATGACCATGGCCGCCGCGCTCAACCGCGCCCTCGCCGACGCCATCGCCGAAGATCCTTCGGTGCTGGTGTTCGGCGAGGACGTCGGCGCCCTCGGCGGCGTGTTCCGCATCACCGACGGGCTGGCCGAGCGGTTCGGCGAGGACCGCTGCTTCGACACTCCGCTCGCCGAGTCGGGCATCGTCGGCACCGCCGTGGGCATGGCCATGAACGGCATGCGGCCGGTGGTCGAGATGCAGTTCGACGCGTTCGCGCTGCCGGCCTTCGAACAGGTGGTCAGTCACGTCGCCAAACTCGGCAACCGGACCCGCGGCGCCGTGCGGATGCCGATGGTCATCCGCATCCCGTTCGGCGGCGGCATCGGCGGGGTCGAGCACCACTGCGACTCGTCCGAGTCCTACTACGCGCATACTCCCGGGCTCACCGTCGTCTCCCCCTCGACCCCGCAGGACGCGTACTCGATGCTGCGTGCGGCGATCGCCTCACCGGACCCCGTGGTGTTCCTTGAGCCGAAGAAGCTGTACTGGTCCAAGGGCGAGGTCGACACCTCGGTCACCGTCGATCTCGGCACGGCGCGCGTCGCGCGGGAGGGCACGGATGTCACGCTGCTCGCCTACGCGGCCATGGTGCCCGTCGCCCTCGAGGCGGCCGAGATCGCGGCATCCGAGGGACGCAGCGTTCAGGTCATCGACATCCGCAGCCTGTCGCCCTTCGACGACGCGACCGTCACCGCGGCCGTGAAGTCGACGGGCCGCGCGGTGGTGGTGGCCGAGGCTCCCGGGTACGTCAGCGTCGCGAGCGAGATCCAGGCTCGCGTCTTCGAGCGCTGCTTCGAGTACCTCGAGGCGCCCGTGCGCCGCGTGACCGGCTTCGACACGCCCTTCGCTCCTCCGAAGCTGGAGCACTGGTACCTGCCGGATGCCGACCGCCTCCTGGACGCCATCGACTCGCTGCACTGGGATGACGACGAGAGGGCATCGCGATGACGACCGCGACCGCGCGAGTGTTCCGCCTGCCCGATCTCGGTGAGGGTCTCACCGAGGCGGGGCTCGTGCAGTGGCTGGTGAAGGTGGGCGACACCATCGCCACAGATCAGGCCATCGCCGAGGTCGAGACCGCCAAGAGCGTCGTCGAGCTGCCGTCGCCGTTCGCGGGTGTCATCACAGCACTGCACGGCGAGCCCGGCGACACGATCGACGTCGGGGCCCCGGTGCTCGAGGTCGATGGAGCACCCCTGAGTGCCGCGGATCCGGATGCGACGGATCCGGATGCCGGAGAGCCGGATGCCGCGGGCCGGGATGCGGCAGGCCGGGATACCGAACCCGAGGACGCCACCGAGAAGGATGCCTACCGCGCCGAGGAGCGCGCCGGCTCCGGCAACGTGCTGATCGGCTACGGCACCACCGAGCGCGCAGCCTCCGGCCGCCGCCGCGCCCGTGCCGTCCCCGCTCCCCCAGTTCCCACGCCCTCCGCGCCTTCGAACCTGCCCCGCCGGCCCGTCGCCGTGCGGTCGCCGCTGGTGCGGCGGCTCGCGCGCGACCTCGGCGTCGACGTGCAGACCATCGTCGGAACCGGCGCCGACGGCGCGATCACCCGCGGAGACGTGCTGCGCGCGGCGGTCGACACCGCCGTGGACGGCGTCGGCTCGGTCGGCGGGTCTCCCGCGCCCGCTCACGCCCCGGCGCCCACTCACGCTCCGGCGCCCACCACCGGCGAAACGCTCGACGGACTCGCCGTGCTGTCCCGCGAGCGCATGAGCCCGCTGCGCAAGGCCGTCAGCGCCAAGCTGTCGCGCAGTCGCGCCGAGATCCCCGAGGCAACCGTCTGGGTCGATGTCGACGCGACCGAGCTGTGGAACCTGCGCGCGCAGATGGCACCCGCCGGCGGCAGGGCGCCCTCGCTGACCGCTCTCGTCGCACGGTTCGCGCTGATCGCCCTGGCGGAGTTCCCTCTGCTGGCATCCCGACTCAGCGACGACGCCGCCGAGATCCTGAGCTTCGACGGGGTCAACCTCGGCATCGCGACCGACACCGACCGTGGCCTGATGGTACCGGTCATCCCCAAGGCGCACGGCCTGAGCGTCGAGCAGCTGGATGCCGCGCTGGGCGAGCTCGCCGAGACCGCCCGTGCCGGCCGGATGTCTCCGGAACGGCTGCACGGTTCGACGTTCACGCTCAACAACTACGGCGGCTTCGGCGTCGACGGCTCAGCGCCCATCATCAACCACCCCGACGTGGCGATGCTCGGTATGGGGCGCATCCTCGAGCGGCCCTGGGTGGTCGACGGCGAGATCGTCGTCCGGCGCATCGCTCAGCTGTCACTGGTGTTCGATCACCGGGTGTGCGACGGCGGCTACGCCGCAGGGTTCCTGCGCCGCGTGGTCGAGCTGATCGAGCATCCGCTGCGCGCGTACGGACGGCTCCGATGATGCCCAAGCCCGTCTATATGGCGCATTCCGCCCTTTTTCCTTCAGATTCGGGGCGTTTTGCGCCATATAGACGTGCAGGGAGGGCAGGGGCATGACCGAGGCATATCTGGTGGACGGGATCCGCACCCCGGTCGGACGCTACGGCGGGGCGCTCTCGAGCGTGCGTCCGGACGATCTCGCGGCGCTCGTCGTCGGCGAGACGGTCGCGCGCTCCGGTGTGCCGCACGACGCGATCGACGAGGTCATCCTCGGCGCCGCCAATCAGGCCGGCGAGGACAACCGCAACGTCGCCCGCATGGCCGTGCTTCTCGCCGGACTGCCGGACGCCCTTCCCGGCATCACCGTGAACCGACTGTGCGCATCGGGCATGTCGGCGATCGCGATCGCCTCGCAGGCCATCCGCGCCGGAGACGCCGACATCATCGTCGCGGGCGGTGTGGAGTCCATGTCGCGCGCCCCGTGGGTACAGGCCAAACCCGAGCGCGCCTGGGCCAGACCCGGCGCCGCGTTCGACACCTCGATCGGCTGGCGCTTCGCGAACCCGAAGCTGCTCGCCCGCGAGAAGGCCACCTTCTCGATGCCCGAGACGGCGGAAGAGGTGGCACGGCTGGATGGGATCAGCAGAGCGGATGCCGACGCCTTCGCCCTGCTCAGCCATCAGCGGGCGATCGCGGCGATCGACGCCGGGCGTCTGGCGTCCGAGATCGTCGCCGTGCCGGCCTCCCGGGGTCCGGTCGACGCCGATGAGGGCCCGCGACGGGACACTTCGCTGGAGGCGCTCGCGAAGCTGCGTCCCGTCGTGGCCGGCGGCGAGGTCGTCACGGCCGGCAACGCCAGTTCCCTGAACGACGGCGCCTCGGCGATCATCGTGGCCGGTGCGGATGCCGTGCAGCGCCACGGCCTGCGCGCCCGAGCACGCATCGTCGCCTCGGCCACTGCCGCACTTGCCCCCGAGATCATGGGCCTCGGCCCGGTGCCGGCCACCGAGAAGGCCCTGCACAAGGCCGGGCTCACGGTGGGGGACATCGGCGCGGTCGAACTGAACGAGGCGTTCGCGACGCAATCGCTGGCCAGCATCCGCCGACTGGGTCTGGACCCCGAGATCGTCAACGCCGACGGCGGGGCGATCGCCCTCGGTCATCCGCTGGGCTCGAGCGGTTCACGACTGATCGTCGCCCTGCTGCGCCGTCTGGAGGCCACAGGTGCCCGCTACGGGCTGGCGACCATGTGCGTCGGCGTCGGCCAGGGCACCGCCATGATCGTGGAGCGCCTCGATGGCTGAGTCATCACAGAGCGACGCGCTGCTGATCGAACGACGCGCCGACCGCGTCGCCGCCGCACTGAACCGCCCGGCCGTGCGCAACGCCATCGACCAGGCCATGGTCGACGAACTGCACGGGCTGTGCGAGGAGATCGAGCGCGAACCGCGGGTGCTGATCCTCATCGGCTCCGACGGGGTCTTCGCCTCGGGCGCCGACATCGGCCAGCTGCGCGAACGCACCGGCGACGATGCACGCAAAGGCATCAACTCGACCGTGTTCCGTCGCATCCGCTCCCTGCCGATGCCGGTGATCGCCGCGGTCGACGGCTACGCCCTGGGCGGGGGCGCCGAGCTCGCCTACGCGGCCGACATCCGCATCGGCACGCACCGGGTGCGGTTCGGCAACCCCGAGACCGGTCTCGGCATCATCGCCGCCGCCGGCGCCACCTGGCGGCTGCCCGAGATCGTCGGGCACGCCCGCGCCAGCGAACTGCTGCTCACCGGACGCATGATCGATGCCGACGAGGCGCTGGCCTGGGGACTGGTGTCATCCCTGCATGAACCGGAATCCCTGCTCGACGCCGCGCACGCCCTGGCCGACCGCATCGTGGCGAACGGTCCCCGGGCGACCCAGCTCACCAAGCTCGCGCTGCTGGCGGGTCCTGATCAGCATCCCGCGATCGAGCTCGAGGTGCAGGCCGAGCTGTTCGACAGCGTCGAGAAGCATCGCCGGATGACCGCCTTCCTGGACCGCCCTTCGTCTCGCTCCGCTCGCTCAGGAACCGCGCTATGACTGTTCCGCAGACCGTCGGCGTGCTCGGCGGCGGGCGCATGGGCGCCGGCATCGCGCACGCGTTCCTGCTCGACGGTGCGCGCGTGCAGCTCGTCGAGCGCGACTCGCCGTCGGCGGATGCCGCCCGCGAGCGCGTGCTGGCCAGCATCACCACGTCGGTCAAGCGCGGCGATCTCGCGGATGCGACGGCCGCCACGGCCTCCCTCACCGTCGGCCTCGATGTCGCGGCCTTCGCAGACGCCCGGCTCGTCGTCGAGGCCGTGCCCGAAGACCGGGGTCTCAAGATCGACGCGCTGACCCGCATCGAGGCGGTCCTGGCAGCCGACGGGGTGCTGGCATCGAACACCTCCTCGATCTCGATCGACGCGCTCGCGGCATCCCTCACCCGTCCTGAGCGCTTCCTCGGCCTGCACTTCTTCAACCCGGTCCCGGCGTCGAGGCTCGTGGAGCTCGTCGTCGGCGCCCGCACCGACGACGCGGTCGTCGTGGACGCCCGCGACTGGATCGCCGCTCTGGGCAAGACACCGGTGGTCGTGCGCGACTCCCCCGGTTTCGCGTCCAGCCGACTGGGCGTGATGCTCGGGCTGGAGGCGATCCGGATGCTGGAGGAGGGCGTCGCCGAGGCCGCGGACATCGATGCGGCCATGGAACTGGGCTACCGGCATCCGATGGGTCCGCTGCGCACCACCGACGTCGTCGGGCTCGACGTGCGCCTGGGCATCGCCGAGGAACTGGCCCGCGAGCTGGGTGCGCGGTTCGAGCCGCCCGCGCTCTTGCGGCGCCTGGTCGCCGAGGGAAAGCTGGGCCGCAAGAGCGGCGAAGGATTCTACGTATGGAACGAGGAACGATGACCGACTACCTGCCCAGCTTCGTCCAGGGCGCCTGGTGGACCCCGTCCGCCGATGCGAAGGCGACCGAGGTCCGCGATGCCTCCACCGGCGAGGTGATCACCCGCGTCTCGACCGAGGGCCTCGATCTCGCGGGCGCCCTCGAGTACGCCCGCACGACCGGGCACGCGAGCCTGGCCGCCCTCACCTTCCATCAGCGCGCGGTGCTGCTGAAGCAGTTCGCACTCGCGCTGACCGAGCGCAAGGACGAACTGTACGCCGTATCTGCGCGCGCGGGCGCGACGAAGACCGACTCGTGGGTGGACATCGACGGCGGCATCGGCGTGCTGTTCGCCTACTCGGGCAAGGGCCGACGCGAGCTGCCCAACAGCCGGGTCTACATCGACGGCCCGGTCGAACCGCTGTCGAAGGACGGCTCGTTCCTGGGCCGCCACATCTTCACGACGCTTCCCGGTGCGGCGGTGCAGATCAACGCCTTCAACTTCCCGGTCTGGGGGTCGCTCGAGAAGTTCGCCCCGGCGTTCCTGGCCGGCATGCCGACACTCGTCAAGCCCGCCACCCCCACCGGGTATCTCGCCGAGGCGATGGTGCGCATCCTGGTCGACTCCGGACTGCTGCCCGAGGGCTCGCTGCAGCTGGTCAGCGGCAGCGTGCCCGACCTGTTCGAAAACCTGCGCCTGGGCGACCTGGTCGGCTTCACCGGCAGCGCGTCCACCGCCGAGTCGCTGCGCCGGCACCCGGCCGTGCAGACCGGCGGGGTGCGCTTCACCGCCGAGACCGACTCGATCAACGCCTCGGTGCTGGGGACGGATGCCGTCGACGGCACCCCCGAGTTCGACGCCTATGTGCGTCAGCTGGTCACGGAGATGACCTCGAAGGCCGGGCAGAAGTGCACCGCCATCCGCCGCGCTATCGTGCCGACCGGGTCGGCGGATGCCGTGATCGCCGCCGTGAAGACGCGCATCACCGAGAAGACGGTGCTCGGCGACCCGAGAGCCGAGGGCGTGACGATGGGCCCGCTGGCATCGCTCGCGCAGCGCGACGAGGTGCTGCGACAGATCCGCGTGCTGCAGGACGCCGGCGGGCAGGTGGTCGTCGGTTCCACGGATGCTCCGGAGGTGCGCCTCGCCGACGGCACTACCGCGCCGTCCTCCGACGGCGCCTTCGTCTCGCCCGCACTGCTGCGTTTCGACGATGCGCAGACGGATGCCGTGCACGAGGTCGAGGCGTTCGGTCCGGTGTCATCGCTGCTGACCTACGACACCACCGACGAGGCGGCCGCGCTCGTCAACCGCGGCGGCGGATCCCTGGTGACCAGCATCGCCACGCACGATCTCGCGCAGGCCGTGGAGCTCGCCACCCGCATCGCGCCGTTCAACGGCCGGATGCTGCTGCTCGACCGCGACGACGCCCGCAGCTCCACCGGGCACGGCTCCCCCATGCCGGGTCTCGTGCACGGCGGCCCGGGCCGGGCCGGCGGCGGAGAGGAGCTCGGCGGCATCCGCGCCGTGCTGCATCACATGCAGCGCACGGCTGTGCAGGGCTCGCCCGAGATGCTCACCGCGCTGACCGGTGTGTGGCACACCGGTGCCGCCGCACACGCTGGCGACCCGCATCCGTTCCGCAAGTCGCTGGCCGAACTGCGCATCGGCGACCAGATCGTGTCGGGCTCGCGCGAGGTGACGCTGGCGGACATCGAGACGTTCGCGCACTTCACCGGCGACACCTTCTACGCCCACATGGACGAGGAGTCCGCCGCCGCGAACCCGTTCTTCCCGGGGCGCGTCGCGCACGGCTACCTACTGGTGTCGTGGGCGGCGGGACTGTTCGTCGACCCGGAGCCCGGCCCGGTGCTCGCGAACTACGGGCTGGAGAACCTGCGCTTCATCACCCCGGTGTCGCCCGGCGACAGCATCCGGGTGGAGCTGACCGCCAAGCAGATCACGCCGCGCGAGACCGACGAGTACGGCGAGGTGCGCTGGGATGCCGTCATCCGCAACCAGGACGACGAGCTCGTCGCGACCTACGACGTGCTCACGCTCGTGACGAAGGAGCCGATGGCCGCATGAGGGAGATGATGCGACGCGATCAGGCCTCGGCGATGCTCGGCATGGTCGTCGAGCTCGACGAGCCGGGGCGCGCCGTCGTGTCGATGACCGTGCGGGATGACATGCTGAACGGCTTCGCGATCACGCACGGCGGGCTGGTGTTCGCCCTGGCCGACACCGCGTTCGCGATCGCCTGCAACGAGGACGAACGCGTCACCGTCGCCGGCGGCGCCGACATCACGTTCCTGAAGTCGACCACGACGGGGCAGGTGCTCACCGCGACCGCCGTGCGCCGCGTCATCAGCGGCCGCAACGGGCTCTACGACATCACTGTCACAGACGAGACCGGCGATGCCGTCGCCGAGGTGCGCGGGCGCTCCGTCATCACCAACCGGACGCCGTCCTGACGCGGCGCGAGGTACAGCTGCACGACCGGAACACGAATGCACGACCGGATGCCGAGATTGCTCGTGCAGATGTTCCCGGATCGTGCAGGTGTTCCGGGACAGCAGCCGCTGAGTGACGGGTCTCAGCCGGCCCGGCTCGTCACCGGCGCGTAATGCAGCCACTCGCGACCGAGTGCGACGAGGAAATCATCGGCTTCGAAGGCCTCGGCCGGAGCGAGGGCGCCGGCGCCCGAGAAACGCCCGTCGATGAGGCGCTCGGCCGCCTCTGCGACGAGAGGGGCCGTCACGTGGTAGATGTCCTGGCCCGACGCACGCGAGCGGCGTACCTGGTCGCCCCGGGCGACGATGGCTTCGACGACGAACCGCTGCGCGGAGCGCCCATGTGCATCGACTGCGCGTGGAGGCTCGGTCGACGCATCATGGATGTCGGTGAGGGCGATCTCGGAGAGGAAGTTCCGCATTCGCGCCGCATGCAGATGCTTGGACATCGTGATCATCTCGCTGAAAGGCTGCTCGAGGACCGTCTGAGTCCCGATCGGGTCGGGGAATGTCCAGATGCGACGCTGTGCCACGGGCGGCACGGGGACGAGACGGGCATCCTCGACGCGGAGTCGGGTGGCGGTATTGCGTGCTCCGGTGATCCGAGTTCCCCTCGTCGGCCACCAGCGGTCGAGACCGATACCGATCTCGACCGAGTCGACGCGAAGCCAATCATCGGCGGCCGCAGTGGCCAGCAGATCCGCCAGACCGCCGTAGAAGGACATCGCGGGGATGACGGCCGTATCGATGGTGGCGCCTCCGGGCCCGAATGCGGCGTAGAGATCCCGCACGGATCCCTGCTCGGCCGAGACATCGAGGTAGTGGGCTCCTGCTTGCGCGGCCGCGGCGGCGAGCGGTCTGGCGGTGGCGAGGAACGGACCGGCCGCGTTGATGACCACGCCGACTCCGCGCACCACTTCGGCGGCCTCAGCGTCGTCATCGACGGTCGCGACCCGGACTTCCAGGCCCGGATGCTTCGCTCCCAGAGAGGCGAGAGCCCGCGGATCGCGCCCAGCGAGGACGGGCACCAAGCCCCGCCGAAGCAGCGCATCGACGATGAATCGGCCCGTGTGACCATAAGCTCCGAAGACGAGCACCGTGTTGTTCCTCTTGGCGTTGTTGTCCATGAGGCGATCCCATCACCGGGAGCGGGAGAACACTACGGTCTGATACGACGATGTACGTACAATTTCGGACATGCACACGATCGCGCTCGCTCTCGATGAACACTCCATGCTCTACGAGACCGCGATCGCCGCCGAGGTGTTCGGTGTCGATCGACCGAACCTGTCCCCGCGTGGTGAATGGTACGACTTCGTCGTGTGCGCGCCTGCGGGCGTCGAGACCGGCTGGCTCCCGAGCGCGAGAGTCGGCACACTGTCCGCACTGCGGGAGGCCGATACGATCGTCGTCGCTTCGACCGACCTGGAGGGCGAGCCTGATCCCGCACTCCTGGCGGAGCTGAGGGCCGCGGCATCACGCGGGACCAGAATCGCCAGCCTTTGCACCGGCGCCTTCGTCCTCGCTGCGGCTGGTCTGCTCGACGGGCGACCGGCCGCCACGCACTGGATGCATGCGGCCGAGCTCAGCCGTCTGCACCCGACCATCGATGTGAAGGACAATGTGCTCTACGTCGACGACGGACAGATCCTCACCTCGGCGGGCAAGACGGCCTCGCTCGACCTCTGCCTCCACCTCGTCCATCTCGATCATGGTGCGGGGGCCTCCAACGGTCTCGCTCGCATGCTTGTCGTGCCGTCGCACCGGTCCGGTGGGCAGAAGCAGTTCGTCGTCGCGCCCGCGGATCCGGTCATGGATGACAGGCTGGGAGAGGCACTCGAGTGGGTGCGCGCTCACGTCGACGAGCCCCTGACCGTGGAGGACATGGCCAGTCGGGCTGCGCTGAGCAGTCGCCAGCTCGCCAGGCGCATGATCGCCGAGGTGGGCATCGCACCCCTGGCCTGGATCCACAATCAGCGGATCCTCCGAGCTCAGGACCTCCTCGAGCGCACGGATGCCGGTATCGAGGAAGTCGCGGCACGATGCGGAATGGGAACGGCGACGACACTGCGCCGTCACTTCCAGCGATCCGTGGGGGTGAGCCCGACCGCCTATCGAGCAGCGTTCCTTCGAACTGAGCGCTGATCGTCCGTTGATCCTTTGGATGCTGGAGCTCTCACCCCCGCAATGCGAGTGCGAACGGCAGCACCGCGCTCGCGCCGGCCTGACGCAGCGTGCGGGCGGCGACCGTGAGGGTCCAGCGGCTGTCGGCGAGGTCATCGACCAGCAGCACCGGCCCGTCCGGGATCACCAGGTCCTCGGCGGTGAACCTGTCCCACAGCCCCGCCACCCGGAAAGCGCTGTTACCTCCGGGACCTCCGCTGGGCCCGCCGTTCGCGAATCCCAGCTCACCCAGATACGCCAGCTTGCCGATCTCGGCGATGCCGCGCGCGAGCGAGTCGACCAGTTGCGGCCGCGAGCGCGACGGCATCCCGACCACGGCGACGGGACGCTGATCCCACCCCCAGCCGGCGAGCACGCGCACGCAGGCGCCCAGCACCTGCGGTGACACCGAGGCATCCGGGGCTCCGCCGGCGAAGACCTCACGCAGCGTGCCACCCCAGCCCAGATCGGTCAACCGGGCCAGCGCGCGACCCTCGGCGGCCTGCTCACCTGGTCCGATGCGCCCCTTGGCGGGCACGCCGAGCCGATCGGCACCGGTCGGCCACTGCTTGCGCGGCTCGATCGGCACTCCCACCCGGTCGAGGGACTCGGCGGCGGCCGCACCGGCGTCCGCCGCGACGTCGCTGGGGAACCACACGCCCGCACAGTTGTCGCAACGGCCGCAGGGCGCGGCGGTGTCGTCGTCCAGCGAGCGCTGCAGGAACTCCATCCGGCATCCGTCGGTGCGCTGGTACTCGATCATGTGCTGCTGCTCAGCGCGCCGCTCACCGGCGATGCGCTCGTAGCGCTCGGCGTCGTAGGTCCAGGGCTGTCCTGTTGCGACCCACCCGCCCTGCACGCGCCGGACCGCACCGTCGACGTCGAGCACCTTCAGCAGCAGCTCCAGCGGAGTGCGGCGGATGTCGACCATCGCCTCCAGCGCGGGCGTGGAGATCGGGTCGTCGCCGAGCGCGGCGATCACGCGCTCGGCCCGCTCCTGGTCGGGCATAGAGGCGGTGGCGAAGTAGTGCCAGATGTCGCGGTCCTCCACGCCGGGCAGCAGCAGCACGTCGGCGCTGTCGCTGGCGCGGCCGGCGCGACCCACCTGCTGGTAGTACGCGACCGGCGACGAGGGCGCGCCGAGGTGCAGCACGAAGCCGAGGTCCGGCTTGTCGAAGCCCATGCCCAGCGCGCTGGTGGCGACGAGCGCCTTCACCTCGTTGCGCTTGAGCATCGCCTCGGATTCCTCGCGCTCCTCGGCATCCGTCTGCCCGGTGTATGCCCGCACCTCGTGCCCGTGCTCGCGCAGCATCCGCGCCGTGTCGACCGCCGCAGCCACGGTGAGCGTGTAGATGATGCCGGAGCCCGGCAGCTCGTCGAGGTGGCTGAGCAGCCAGGCCAGCCGGCTGGGCGCGTTCGGCAGCTGAAGTACGCCGAGGCGCAGGGATGCCCGGGCGAGCGGTCCGCGGATCGTCAGAACTTCTCCCCCACCCGAGCCCAGCTGTTCGGCGACGTCAGCGACGACGCGGCTGTTCGCCGTGGCGGTGGTGGCGAGCACGGGAACCCCGGAGGGCATGTCGCTGATCAGGTCGCGCAGCCGCCGGTAGTCGGGGCGGAAGTCGTGACCCCAATCGCTGATGCAGTGCGCCTCGTCGACGACGAGCATGCCGATGCGCTGGACCAGCGCCGGCAGCCGCTGCTCGCGGAATGACGGGTTGTTCAGCCGCTCCGGCGAGACCAGCAGCACATCGACCTCGTCGCGGTCGAGCTGCGCGAGCACGTCCTCCCACTCGTGCGCGTTGGTCGAGTTGATGGCGACCGCCCGCACCCCGGCGCGCTCGGCGGCCGCGATCTGGTCGCGCATGAGCGCCAGCAGCGGCGAGACGAGCACCGTGGGACCGGCGCCCTGACGGCGCAGCAGCAGCGTCGCGACGAAGTAGACCGCCGACTTGCCCCACCCCGTGCGCTGCACGACCAGCGCCCGGCGGCGCCCCGCTACCAGCGCCTCGATCGCCTCGTACTGCCCGTCGTGGAAGTCGGCATCCGGTCGCCCGACGAGATCGCGCAGGGCGACGAGGGCGGCCTCGTGCGTGGTCGATGAGGAGGTCATCCCCCCACTCTGCCCGATGCCACTGACAGTCCGGATCAGACGAGCGCCGCCGTCCTCCGGCCTGCGCGGGCATGCCAGCGACCCTCGTGCCGCTCGATCCGGATGGGGTGGTCGAAGCTCTCCGACACCAGCTCCGTCGTGAGCACGTCGTGCACGGCCCCGGCGGCCAGCACCCGCCCCCGGCGGATCAGCATCGCGTGAGTCGTGGTCTCGGGCAGTTCTTCGAGGTGATGCGTGACGAGCACGGTGGCGAGGTCCGGTTGGGCACGATGCAGCAGGTCGACCGTCTCCAGCAGCTGTTCGCGCGCTGCGACGTCCAGACCCGTGGAGGGCTCGTCGAGCAGCAGCAGCGGCGGGTCGGTCAGCAGCGCACGGGCGATGAGCACCCGACCGCGCTCGCCCTGCGACATGGTCGGCCAGATCGCGCCCTCCAGCGCACCGAGGCCCAGCATGTCGATCAGTCGGTCGGCCCGCTTCACCAGCTCGTCCGACGGATGCCAGCGGTTCATGAGCTCGGTGGTCCCGGTCGCGCCGGTGAGCACGACCTGCCGGACGGTGAGGGCGGAGCGCAGCGGATGCCGAGGATCGACGTGCCCGATCGACTCCCGCAGTCGGCGGATCTCCACGCGCCCCAGCTGCTGTCCGAGGACTCGTACGACGCCCCGGGTGGGATGCTGCTCCGCACCGCACAGGCTCAGGATGCTGCTCTTGCCGGCGCCGTTCGGACCGATCAGCGCCCAGTGCTCACCGGCCCGGATCGTGATGTCGATGTCCGCGAGGATGAGCCGCGAGCTGCGGACCAGGTCGACGCCCTCCAGGCTCAGAACCTCAACCGCCTGCGCCGTCACGCCAGCGCCTCCTTCATCGACAGCAGATGCTCCCGGCTGCGGGACGCCGCCGCATCCGAGTCTTTGGCCGCGATGGCCTCGGCCAGGCTCGCATGCACATCCTGGTCGGCATCCTCGCCGAATCGGTGACGCATACGCAGCATCTCGACCATCGCCTGTCGCAGGCGCGGCGTGAAGCCGTCGAACAGCTCGAGAAGGATCGGATTGTGCGCTGCGGCGACGATCGCACGATGAAAGCCGGTATCGGCATCCACGTGCCCCTCGATCTCGTCTCGGTGCTCCGCCCGTCGGGCGAGCGCCGAGCGGATGGCGCGCAGATCGGCTGGGGTGCGTCGCACCGCTGCGAGCGCGGCGGCTTCTGTCTCGATCGCGACCCGCGCCTCGATCACCATGGCGATGTCGGCGCGACGCAGGACGACATCCCAGTCCTCGGGCGCGTCCAGCGCCGTCACGAACACGCCTGCACCCTGGCGGGACGCGAGCACTCCCCGGCCCGCGAGCTGCCTGATCGCCTCTCGGACGGTCGAGCGCCCGACTCCCAGCTGAGGGGCGAGAGTCGTCTCACCGGGCAGTTTCTCGCCGAGCGTCCACTCTCCCGAGCGGATCCGATCCAGCAGCAGCTGCGCCGCCTGATCCGCGAGCGGCGTGCGAATCACCTGCACCATGAACGTTCACCAATCTTCTCTACTTGTCTGAGGAGTTGTGTATGATCCTATCCATGTTCTCCTTCGGATTCCTCCTTCTTATCCGCCACGGCGGGGCGTGACCGGACCGGTTCCCCGTCGTGGAGGAGCCGACTGCGCCGGTCGCACCGAGGAACCGAAGGACACCGACATGAACACCACCCGACTCTCGACCCCCGCCGGCCCCGTGCCGTCCCATGCGCCCACCTGGAACCGGCAGAGGCATTCGCAGATGCCCTGGCGCAGATACTCCGATCCGCACTCCCGCGTGGACATCCCCCTCATCGAGCGGCAGTGGCCCTCCCGTCGGCTCACCGAGGCTCCGCTCTGGGTGCCCGTCGATCTGCGCGACGGCAATCAGGCGCTCAGCGAGCCGATGGACCCGGCGCGCAAGCGCCGCTTCTTCGAGCTGATGGTCGCCATGGGCTACAAGGAGATCGAAGTCGGATACCCCTCGGCCTCGCAGACCGACTACGACTTCGTCCGACTCATCGCCGACAGCGACATCGCGCCGGACGACGTCACGATCGTCGTGTTCACTCCCGCACGGCGCGACCTCATCGAGCGGACCGTGACCGCGATCCACGGCATCCGCAATCCCGTCGTGATCCACATGTACACTGCCACCGCGCCGATCTGGCGCGATGTCGTGCTCGGCCGCGACCGCGCGGAGCTGAAGCAGCTGATCCTCGCGGGCGGACAGGACGTTCTCGATCTTGCCGGAGACCTCGCGAACGTGCGCTTCGAGTTCTCCCCCGAGGTCTTCAACCTCACCGAGCCTGACTACGCACTCGACATCTGCGACGCGATGACCGCGCTGTGGGGTGCGACGCCCGAGCGTCCCGTGATCCTGAATCTGCCGGCCACGGTCGAGATCGCCACGCCGAACGTGTACGCCGATCAGATCGAGTACATGCACCGCAATCTCGCACGCCGCGACGGCGTGATCCTGTCCGTGCACCCGCACAACGACCGCGGCACCGGCATCGCCTGCGCGGAACTGGCCGTGCTCGCCGGCGCACAGCGCGTGGAGGGCTGCATCTTCGGCAACGGCGAACGCACGGGCAATGTCGACATCGCCACCCTCGCCCTCAATCTGCACGCCCAGGGCATCGATCCGATGATCGACTTCTCCGACATCGATGAGATCCGACGAACGGTCGAGTACTGCAACCGCATCGACGTGCACGCGCGGCATCCCTATGCGGGCGATCTGGTGCGCACCGCGTTCAGCGGCACGCATCAGGATGCCATCCGCAGAGGGTTCGCCGAGCACCGGGCGCGCGCGGAAGCCGAGGGCCGCAGCGACCGGGAGATCGCCTGGCGGGTTCCGTACCTGCCGATCGACCCGGCCGACATCGGCCGCAGCTACGACGCGGTGATCCGGGTGAACTCGCAGTCCGGCAAGGGCGGCATCGCCTACCTGCTGGAGAACGAGTACGGCATCGAACTGCCCCGACGCCTGCAGATCGACTTCTCCCGCCAGGTGCAGCAGCACACCGACGCCGCAGGCACCGAGGTGGACGCCGCCGAGCTGTGGCGCATCTTCCAGCACGCCTATCTGGGATCGGATGCCGACGTCGTCGAGCTCACCGAGATCACTTCCACCGACACGGGGGATTCCTCCGCGATCCGCGTCGTTGTGCGCGTGGGGGCCGAAGTCGTTCACGATGAGCACCGCGGAGTCGGGCCGGTCGAGGCGCTCACGCGCACGCTGCGGCGGTGCCGCATCGACCTCGATGTGCTCGAGATGCACCAGAGCAGCGTCGGCACCGGCAGCGGGGCCGATGCGCTCACCCTGATCGAGTACCGTCATCGCGGTGGCACCGGCTGGGCGGCTGGACGGCATCGCTCAGTGCTGACGGCGACGTTGCAGGCCGTCGTCGCGGCCGCGAACCGGTTGACGGATGCCGTGCCGCAACCGGCGTGAACCGCTGATGCGCCAGGGCATAGCGTGGAGGCATGATCACCCGCGAACTCGCCCGCGAGCTGAGGGAGGCCGGACTGGTCTGGCACCCCTCAGCCGCCGACCGATTCCAGCTCGACCTGACCGACGAGGTCGAGCTGGAGGTCGAGGCCGACGTCTTCGTGGTGAGCGACCTGACCATCGAGGCGCGAAGCACCCCCACCGGGACCCTGCTCGCCTTCAACGGGACGACGGAGTGGGCCCTGGATTCCGTCACGCTCGCGGATGCCGTCTGGCTGCCCCACGAGGAGCAGCTGCGCACCCTCCTGGGCGGCACGTTCCGGATGCTGCGCCGTGATCCCGACGCGTTCACCGTCGAGATCGAGATCCTGGGCGAGGAGCTCGCCTTCGAGCATCCGGATCCCTCCGAGGCATACGGAAGGGCCCTGCTGGCGCTGCTGCGCCGCGCGCAGTGAAACCTGAGCAGTGCATCCGTCCTCGATCTGTGCGAGAATTGCTGAACGATCGGTTAGTAAAGATGCCCCGGACGTTTGGAGTCGCTGATGACCGCCCCCGCAGACCTGAGTCTCGTGGATGACGATGCCGACGCGCTGGCGCGCTTCGACGACCTCGTCGCCCATGAGCAGCGCATCGAACCGCGCGACTGGATGCCCGAGGCGTACCGGAAGACGCTGATCCGACAGATCTCCCAGCACGCGCACTCCGAGATCATCGGGATGCAGCCGGAGGGGAACTGGATCACTCGCGCGCCGAGCCTGAAGCGCAAGGCGATCCTGATGGCCAAGGTGCAGGATGAGGCCGGCCACGGCCTCTACCTCTACTCGGCCGCGCAGACTCTCGGCGCCACCCGCGACACGATGATGGATCAGCTCATCAGCGGCAAGGCCAAGTACTCCTCGATCTTCAACTACCCCACACCCACCTGGGCCGACATGGGCGCGATCGGATGGCTGGTCGACGGCGCGGCGATCGTCAACCAGGTGCCGCTGTGCCGGGCATCGTACGGCCCGTACGGCCGGGCGATGGTCCGGGTCTGCAAGGAGGAGTCCTTCCACCAGCGGCAGGGATTCGAGATCCTGCTGACGCTCATGCAGGGCACCGAGGAGCAGCGCGCGATGGCGCAGGATGCCGTGAACCGCTGGTACTGGCCGAGCCTGGCGATGTTCGGCCCGCCTGATGACCAGTCCCCCAACTCCGCCCAGTCGATGAAGTGGAAGATCAAGCGCTTCTCGAACGACGACCTGCGCCAGCGCTTCGTGGGGATGCTGGTGCCGCAGGCCGAGATCCTGGGCATCACCCTGCCCGACCCGCGGCTGCGCTTGGACGAGACGACCGGTGAGTACGAGATGGGCGAGATCGACTGGGACGAGTTCTTCGAGGTGCTGCGCGGCAACGGCCCCTGCAATGCCGAACGGCTCGAGCGGCGTCGAACGGCGCATGAAGAGGGCGCATGGGTGCGCGAGGCCGCAGCCGAGTACGCCCGGAAGCAGTCGTTGCGCGCAGAAGGGCAGGTGGCGTGATGGCCACTCCAGGAGCATCGACGAGCCCCGAGACCCAGGGGCAGGAGACCTGGCCGCTGTGGGAGGTCTTCGTCCGCGCGAACCGCGGCCTGAACCACGTGCACGTCGGCTCGCTGCACGCACCGGATGCCGGCATGGCCGTGCGCAACGCCCGCGACCTGTACACCCGTCGCGGTGAGGGCGTGTCGATCTGGGTCGCGCCGGCGGATGCCATCACGACGAGCGATCCGGATGACAAGGGCGCGTTCTTCGAGAGCCCGGCCGGCAAGAACTACCGCCATGCCGTCTACTACACGGCATCCGAGGGGGTGCCTCACCTGTGACCGCGACGCATGAGGATGACGTGCACGTGTCCGTGGACGAGCTGCAGCTCGCATCCGAGCTCTCCGGCGGCGAGGCCCGCGCGACCTCCGCCGATGTCGCCGAATACGCGCTGTGGCTGGCCGACGACGCACTGATCCTCTCGCAGCAGCTCGGCGCCTGGATCTCGCGCGCCCCCGAGCTGGAGGAGGACGTGGCCCTCGGCAACATCGCCCTCGACCTGCTCGGTCACGCCCGCTCGCTGCTGCGCTACGCGGGATCGTGGGACGGCCGCAACGAGGACGACCTGGCGTACTTCCGCGATGAACCCGAGTTCCGCAGCGCCTGGATCATGGAGCAGCCCAACGGCGACTTCGCGCAGACCATCGCCCGCCAGCTCATCGCCTCCACCTACATGTTCGAGCTGTACACGGCCCTGCGCTCCTCGACCGATGAGACGCTGGCCGCCATCGCGGAGAAGTCCCTCAAGGAGGTCGACTACCACCGCGACCACGCCGTGCAGTGGGTGCTGCGTCTGGCCGGCGGCACCGAGCTGTCGCGCGAGAAGATCATCCGCGCACTGGATGATGTGTGGCCGTACGCCGACGAGCTCTTCCGCGACGACCCGCTCATCGATCGCCTGGGAGATGCCGCCGCACGCCCCTCGTCGCTGCGCGCCGGCTTCGATGCCGTGATCGACACGGTGTTCGGACAGGCCCAGCTGGACGTGCCCGCGGTCGCCGCCTCCCGCGGCGGCGGGCGCCACGGATCCCATGCGACACCGATGGGGCATCTGCTCGCCGAGATGCAGGTGCTCGCACGACGGCATCCGGGAGCGACCTGGTGAGCACCCAGACCCTCAACACCGCGACGCGCGCCCGCGCGATCGCCGCGCGCGTCGCCGACCCCGAGATCCCGGTGCTCACCATCGAGGATCTCGGCGTGCTGCGAGAAGTCAGAGCGGATGCCGACGGGCGCGTCACCGTGGACATCACGCCGACCTACAGCGGATGCCCCGCCATGGACGCCATCCGCGACGACATCATCCTGGCGCTCACCGCCGACGGCTTCGGCGAAGTGGACGTGCGGCTCGTGCTCTCCCCCGCATGGAGCACCGACTGGATGAGCGAGGACGGCAAGCGCAAGCTGGCCGAGTACGGCATCGCACCGCCGACCGGCCGCGCCTCCCACGGGCCCATCAAGGTGAAATTGGCCGTCAAATGTCCGCGCTGCGGCTCACTCGACACCCGGGAGACGTCCCGCTTCGGATCCACGTCGTGCAAGGCCCTCTACGAGTGCCGCGCCTGCCTGGAGCCCTTCGACCACTTCAAGGTGATCTGATGTCGCTGTTCCGCCTGCCGGATGCCGGCACCGCCCGCGCCGCGGCGACTCACCGGAGCGCAGGCGAGCGGCATCGCGCGCGCTTCCACCCGCTGCGAGTGTCGGAGGTGCGCCATCTCACCGACGACGCCATCGAGGTCACCTTCGCCGTACCCGCCGCCCTCGCCGACGAATACGACTACCTGCCCGGACAGCACGTCGCGCTGCGGATGCACCTCGAGGGCATGGAGCTGCGCCGCTCGTACTCGCTGTGCCGCCCGCCCGCGCGGACGGCCGGAGGCGGGGCGAGCCTGAGCGTCGCGGTCAAGCGCGACGAGGGCGGACTGTTCTCCACCTGGGCGCAGACGCAACTGACCGCCGGCTTCGAGATCGACGTGATGAGCCCGCAGGGCACGTTCACCTCCGGCCTGTCCGAGATGGAAGGCACCCACGTCGTCGGCATCGCCGCCGGCTCCGGCATCACGCCGATGATGGCGCTCGCGCGCGACCTGCTGACAGCATCCGACTCCACCCGGTTCACCCTGCTGTACACCAACCGGTCCACCAGCGACGTGATGTTCCTGGAGGATCTCGCCGACCTCAAGGACCGCTATCCCACTCGCCTGGTCCTGCACCACGTCCTGTCCCGCGAGCAGCGCACCGCGCCGGTTCTCTCCGGCCGCATCGACGAGGATCGGCTGCGCACCATCCTCGACACGCTGATCCTGCCTGCCACGGTCGACGAGTGGTTCCTGTGCGGCCCGTTCGCCCTGGTCGATCTGTGTCGTGAAGTGCTCGCCGACATCGGCGTGCCGCGCGACGGCATCCGCTTCGAGCTGTTCACCACAGGCGATGCGCCCGCCGAGCGCGGGCCGCGCCGGGTGGAGGTGCGGCAGGGCCAGAAGGCGTACCGGATCGAGATCAATCTGGACGGCGTCTCCTCGACCGTCGAGAGTCCGGTCGACGCGCACGAGTCGGTGCTCAATGCCGCACTGCGGGTGCGTCCGGACACGCCGTTCGCGTGCTCGGGCGGCGTCTGCGGCACCTGCCGGGCGCGGGTGCTGGAGGGCAGCGTGACGATGACCGAGAACTACGCGCTCGAACCCGACGAGCTCGCTCGCGGCTACGTGCTGACCTGCCAGTCCCATCCGACCAGCGACCGCATCGTCGTCGACTACGACGTCTGACCCACGACCCAGGAGCCGCCATGATCGACCTCGCCATCGCCGATGATGTCGCGCACATCACGCTCGACGCTCCCGCGAAGCTGAACTCTCTCGACGAGCAGGCCCTGCGCGACCTGGGCACGGCCTACGACGAGGCCGAGCGGGCAGGAGTGCGCGCACTCGTGCTGCGGGGCGAGGGCAGGGCTTTCTGCGCCGGCCGCGACATCTCCGGCGTCGACCCGCGCGACGACGACGTGATCGGGTACCTCGGCGGAATCGTCACCCCCTTGCTGAAGCGGATGTCGGCATTCCCCGCCCCCACGTTCGCCGCCGCGCACGGCGCGTGCCTGGGCGTGGGGCTGGGACTGCTCATCGCCACGGACGTCGTGTACGTCGCGGAGTCCGCGAAGATCGGCTCGCCGTTCGCCGCACTGGGTGCGACGCTCGACTCCGGCGGGCACGCGCTGTTCCTGGACCGGCTCGGCGCCCACCGCACGCTCGACCTCGTCTACACCGGTCGGTTGATGTCCGGCGCCGAGGCCGTGGCATCCGGGCTGTTCTCCCGCGTCCTCCCCGACGACGAGGCGGTGCAGGCGACGACGGATGCGGCAGCCGCGGCCGCACACGGTGCGACGGCGGCGTTCCTGGAGAGCAAGCGGCTCATCGCCCGCATCCGGGACGAACGGCTCGCACTGTGGGACGCGGTCGAGATCGAGAACGCCGCGCAGGCCGCGCTCTGCGACACCGACGACTACCGTGAGGGCTTCGCGGCTTTCCAGCAGAAGCGCAAGCCGGAGTTCCACGGGCGCTGACAAGACCGCCTGTGGGGCGCGAATGCCGGGGTCACGGACCCGGAAGGGTGCGTTTGCGCCCCACAGACGGGTTCTGGGTTCGGGCCTGCGCGCAAGCCCTGCGACGATGTCGGCGTCCGGTGCGAGAATGCCGGGATGATGCTCTCGGAGCTGGTCTCCACGACGGATGAGGTCACCGCGACGCCATCGCGGCTGGCGAAGATCGACGCGCTCGCGCGCCTGCTGGAGCGCGCCGAGGCCGACGAGATCCTGCCGCTGACCGGCCTGCTGCTCGCCGCTCCCCGGCAGGGAAGACTGGGCGTCGGCTGGCGCACCCTGACCGGACTGGAGGTCGAGCACGCGCTGGAACCGCGGCTGACCATCGCCGACGTCGACCGGATGCTGGATGCCGTCGCTGCGGCATCCGGATCGGGATCCGTCAGCACCCGGAACGACCTGCTCTCCGATCTGGCCGCGCGCGCCACAGCTGCGGAGTGGAGCCTCCTCGCCCGCGCGATGCTGGGCGAGCTGCGTACGGGGGCGCTGTCAGGCGTGCTGCTCGATGCCATCGCCCGTGCGTCAGGCAGGTCTGCGGCATCCGTCCGCCGGGCGGCGATGCTCTCGGGCGATCTCGGAGAGACCGCGCTGCTCGCCCTCACCGGCACCGAGGCGGAACTCGACGTGATCGGCCTGCAGGTGGGTCGCCCCGTGCTGCCCATGCTCGCGGCGACCGCTGCCACACCCACGGCCGCGATGGAGACCACCGGACGCGCCTCGGTCGAGTACAAGCTCGACGGCGCCCGCATCCAGGTGCATCGGCACGGCGAGGAGGTGGGGGTGTTCACGCGCAGCCTCGCCGAGATCACGCACCGGGTGCCTGAGATCGTGGAGATCGTCCGCAGTCTCCCGGCGCAGGATCTCATCCTCGACGGCGAGACGCTCTCCCTCGACGAGGACGGCGGGCCGCGCCCGTTCCAGGACACCATGTCCCGCTTCGGCGCCGACGTCTCGCGTGACCTCGCACTGCGACCATGGTTCTTCGACATCCTGCACCTCGACGGGCGGGATCTCATCGATGAGCCGCTGTCGACGCGGCTGGCCGAGTTGGAGCGCATCGTCGGCGAATGGCGGATGCCGGGGATCGTCACCGACGATGCGCAGGCCGCCGAGCAGCTGTCGCGCGAAGCACTTGCCGCCGGGCACGAGGGTGTCGTGGTGAAGGCGATCGACTCGCCGTATGCGGCGGGGCGGCGGGGGAAGTCGTGGGTGAAGGTGAAGCCGGTGCTCACGGTCGATCTGGTCGTGCTCGCCGCCGAGTGGGGCTCGGGACGGCGTCACGGGATGCTATCGAACCTGCACCTGGGCGCACTCGACCCGACCGGCGAATTCGGCGAGCCGGGCGGGCTCGTGATGGTCGGCAAGACCTTCAAGGGACTCACCGATGAGCTGCTGCGCTGGCAGACCGCGACGTTCCCGGAACTCGAGACGCACCGCACCTCTCACACCGTGTTCCTGCGCCCGGAGCTCGTCGTCGAGATCGCGATCGACGGCGTCCAGCGCTCCCCGCGCTATCCCGGCGGTGTCGCGCTGCGCTTCGCTCGTGTGAAGGGCTACCGCCCCGACAAGGGCCTCGCCGCGGCGGACACGATTCAGACCCTGCGTGCCCTGTTGCGCGGGTGACGCCGCCGGTCCGGAGCGAGGCGAGGCAGCAGGTCAGGCCGAAGGAGTCAGCCCGCGGTCCTCTTCGAGGACCGTGCCCTTGTACGACCACGGGAAATCGATCCAGAGATCAGTGTCCTTCCACGCGTAATCGGGCTGGATGATCGTGGTGGGCTTGGTGTAGATCGTGACCGAGCGCACGTCGGCGCCCTTGTCCTGCAGCAGCTGCACGGCCAGCGCCAGCGTGCGCCCCGAGTCTGCGACGTCGTCGACCAGCAGCACGCGGCGTCCGTCGAGGTAGGCCATGTCCAGCTCGGGCGGCAGCACCTCGGGAGCATCCAGCACAGTGCCGATCCCGGTGTAGAACTCCACGTTGATGGCTCCGCAGTTCTTCGCCCCCAAGCCGTACGCGATCGCTCCGGCCGGCAGCAGTCCGCCGCGGGCGATCGCGACGACCACCTCCGGCACGAATCCGCTGTCGAGGATGCGCCTGGCGAGCTCCCGCGTCGCATCGCCGAATCCATCCCAGGTGAGCGTCTCGCGCTCGAACACATCCGTCATGCACTCGATTCTCCTGCATCCGAGACGCGCACATGAGCCACCCGCGGCGCGGCGGCGACGAAGATGGGGTACAAACGAAGAGGACGCCCGTCGCACACGTCGGCTGTCCAGCATCCGCAATCCGTTCCGAGGTCTCTCATGTGCCGCCTGTTCGCCTTCGTCTCTCCCGAGCTCTCCACCGCAGGAGCGTCCCTCGGTGCCGGAGGGATCGAGAGCCTGCTGTCGCTGGCCCGCCTGCACGGCGACGGCTGGGGCTGGGCGGGAGTGCGTGAGCCGGGAGAGGCACCCGTCGTGAAGCGGTCGCCGCTGCCGGCGACGACCGACCCCGCCTTCGACGCGGCTCTGGACACCCCCGCGCGAGCCGCCATGGTGCACCTGCGGTGGGCGACGGCAGGTCTGCCCGTGAACGCCTGCAACGCGCACCCGTTCGAGGCCGACGGCCTGGCGTTCGCGCACAACGGCACCATCAAGCCGCTCGATGACCTGCGCGCACTGCTCTCGCCCGAGAGCGTCCCGACGCTGACGGGCACGACCGACAGCGAGATGTACTTCGCGCTCATCCGCGAGCAGGTCGCCGCCGGCCTGCCGCTTCAGCACGCGGCGGCGCATGTGGCGCACCGTCTGCGGGACCTGTTCCCGCTGGCGAGCCTGAACGCGCTGATCCTCGACCGCGACCACCTCGTCGTCGTGCACGCCAGCGCCACCAGCATCCTCACCGACCACGATCGTGCACGTCTCGCCCCGCTGGCCGCGCAGCTGCCCGACGAGCACAATGAGGACTACTTCGCCCTGCGCACCCGCCGCGAGGCAGACGGCAGCGTCATGATCGCCTCCACCGGCGTCGCCGGAGAGGACTGGACGGCCCTGCCTGCGGAGGCGGTCACGGCGATCCGCCTCGACGACCTGCACAGCTCGACCATCGAGCTGTCTGCGGTATCCGCCGCGCGCCGCTGACCACCGGCGGTAGAATCGAGTCGTCCGGCCACGGCCGGTGCCCGAAAAAGGGGCACGAAGCACTCTGCGACCATGTTGGTCATCCGCGATGACGCGCGAGCGGCGAGACACATACGGACCACATCCGTTCCTGTCTTGGAAGGCTTTCGCATGCCCACCGTCTCCGCTCACGTCGCCCTCACCCTGGCCCAGCACGTCGATCATGTCTTCGGCGTGATGGGCAACGGCAACGCCTACTTCCTCGATGCCATCGAGACCCAGACGGATGCCGTGTTCACCGCCGTCCGCCACGAGCAGGGCGCGGTCGTCGCCGCCGACGCGCATTACCGCGCGTCGGGCCGCATCGCCGCCGCCACCTCGACCTACGGCGCCGGCTTCACGAACACGCTCACCTCGCTGGCCGAGGCCGTGCAGGCGCACGTGCCGCTGGTACTGGTCGTCGGCGACGAGCCCACCTCCGGTCCGCGCCCCTGGGACGTGGATCAGATCGCCCTCGCATCCGCTGTCGGAGCGCGCACGTATACGACCGGCCGAGCGGATGCCGCAGCCACGACCGTCATCGCAGTGGAGCACGCCCTGACCTATCGCGTGCCGGTCGTGCTGGCGATCCCCTACGACGTCGCGTCCCTCGACGCCGGTCCCCTGCCCGAGGCGCCGGCTCCTCGCATCCCCGCCCCGCTGCGCCCCCGCGGAGAGTTCGCCGAGGGGATGCTGGACGACATCGCCGACGCGCTGCGCGGCGCCGAGCGCCCCTTCCTGCTGGCCGGGCGCGGTGCCTGGCTGGCCGGGGCGAGCGAGCCGCTGGGCGAACTGGCCGAGGTGACCGGTGCGCTGACGGCATCCACCGCACTCGGACGCGGGGTGTTCCCCGACACTCGCTACGACCTGGGCGTGACCGGCGGGTTCGGCGCCGACGGGGCCATGCAGCTCATCCGCGAGGCCGACGTGGCCGTCGTCTTCGGCGCCTCGCTGAACCAGTTCACGATGCGCTTCGGCGAGCTGTTCGCCCCGGGCACCCGCGTGTTCCAGATCGACGTCGCTCCTGCGGCCACGCACGCGCACATCGGCGGATTCGTGCGCGCGGACGCCCGGGTCGCGGCATCCGCGCTGGTCGAGCGCCTGCGGCGGACCGATGGCCGGCATCCGTCCGCCGGCCCCACGCGGACGGATGCGCCTGACGCGGACGGAACCGGGCAAGACGCCCGCGCGAAGCGCACATCTCCGCGCGAAGCGCGCGTGCCGTGGCGCGAAGCCGTCGACGTCGCCGCAGCCCGCGCGTACCCCGAAGGCGCCGGGCTCGCCCCGGACGGGCGTCTGGACCCCCGCTCGGCGGCACGCCGCATCGCCGAACTGCTGCCCGAGGACCGCGTGGTGGTCTCGGACGGCGGGCACTTCATCGGCTGGGCGAACATGTACTGGCCGGTGTCCGCGCCGGATCGGATGATGATGATCGGCACGGCGTTCCAGTCGATCGGTCAGGGCTGGCCGAGCGTCGTCGGCGCCACCCGGGCCCGGCCGGACTCCACCGTGGTGCTCACCTCCGGTGACGGTGGCGGCCTGATGGCGATCTCCGACCTGGAATCGGCGGTGCGCGCTGCGGGCGGCCACGGCTGCGCTGTCATCTGGAACGACGCCGCCTACGGAGCGGAGATCAACCTGTACGGGTTGAAAGGTCTCGCCGAGGCTCCGATGCTGATCCCCGAGGTCGACTTCGCCGCCTTCGGGGCTGCTGTCGGTGCGGAGGGGGTGGTCGTCCGCACGCTCGAGGACTTCGACCGGCTGGCCGCGTGGTCTGCCGAGGACCCGACCACACGTCGCTTCCTTGTGCTCGACCTGCGCATCTCGGGTCGGGTCATCGCGCCGTACCAGCAGGAGATCATCCGCGTGAACTCCTGAATCGCGTGAAGCGCTGAGTCATGTGAACGGCGGAGTCACCGCAGGCGGTAGTCGGGGATGCTGTCGTCGGTGGCGAAGACGTCCGTCAGCCACATCATCGAGCGGTACATCACACGATTCGAGAAGGTCCAGTCGCGCATGCGGATGCGCCAGGCCGACGGCGGCGCGAGGAACGACCCGGCGTTGCCGGAACGGGCGATGTTCGTCGGCTTCCGCATCCGCCGGTCGTAGGCGGCGAACGCCGCGGCGTGGTCTCCTCCCGAGGCGACCAGCTCGCCTGCCAGCACGTACGCGCCGATCAGCGCGAGACCGGTGCCGAACCCGCCCAGGGTGTTGGCGAATCCGGCGTCGCCGACGAGTGCGACGCGTCCTCGTGTGAACGAGGTCATGGTCGTGCGCGCCAGCACGTCGAGATAGAAGTCGTCCGCGTCGCGGCCGGCCGCGATCGCTTCCGGAACCCGCCATCCGGATCCGGTGAAGGCGGATGCCAGGAATGCCCGCTGCGAGGCGATGTCGCGTCGGTCGTAGTCGGGCCGATCCGCCCGGAACACGAACAGGCTCGGCGCCTTCTGCCCGCCGAGCAGAGCCAGTCGGCCCGGCTCGTTGTAGCCGTAGGCGATCGCGCGCCCGTCCGGCGACTGCCGTTCCAGCCCGTCGAGCGGCATCTCCCCGCTCGCCACGGCGTAGTAGTGACCGTGAGCCCGGATGAACTGCTCCTCGGCTCCGAAGCCCAGCCGTCGCACTGCGGAGTGGACGCCGTCGGCACCGATCACCAGGTCGAACCGCTCGCTCGGCCGCGCCGCGAAGGCCACGTCGACGCCGGACTCCGACTCGGCGAGCGAGACGATCTCATCGCCGAAGACGTACTCGGCATCCGCCCGCGAGTGCTCGTGCAGGATGCCGGCGAGGTCGCCTCGGAGGATCTCGACGTCGCCGCCGATGAACTCTCCGGGCACTGTGGCCTTCACCCGATCGCGCGCATCGACCAGTCGCCAGTCGGTCTTGGCGGTCTGGTGAGCGTGGACGTCGTCGAGTATCCCCATCCGGTCGAGGATGTTCCGGTGCGTGCGGCCTTTGAAGTCCACGGCCTGGCCGCCGGGCCGCAGTGACGCCGCCTTCTCGACGACGGTCACGTCGAAGCCGTTGCGGCCGAGCCAGCGCGCGAGCGCGGGCCCGGCGATGCTGGCTCCCGAGATCAGAATCTTCATGTGTGCTCCTTCAGGTTCGTTATTGCGTCCATCGGACACAATACATAATCGCTTACACTGGACGCAATTACCACCGGGAGATCTCATGGACGATGCCGCACATCTGCTCTGGGCGCCGACTGCCCCCG
>Ga0160443_100323_pt1 | contig 44624 bp, 33 predicted proteins | sample HID1972I_E1MG_FD_108244 | JGI IMG/M metagenome (GOLD analysis project Ga0160443, IMG submission 108244) | Enriched pill bug-associated microbial communities from UW Madison campus, WI, USA - HID1972I_E1 MG | ecosystem: Host-associated > Arthropoda: Insects > Digestive system > Unclassified ... | reverse complement strand
TCGGCGAAGGCACCTCGGTGCCGTGGCCGGACGGCGTGGGTGGCAAGGGCAATGAAGGCGTGGCCTCGTACGTGAAGCAGATCAAGGGCTCGATCGGCTACGTCGAACTGGCCTACGCGCTGCAGAACGGCATGCCGTATGCCGCGATGCAGAACGCCGCCGGCAACTGGGTGCAACCGAGCGCGGAAACCTTCGCCGCTGCCGCCGCCAGCGCCGACTGGGCCAGCACCAAGGACTTCAACCTGGTCATCACCAATGCCCCGGGCGACCAGGCATGGCCGATCACCGCCACCAACTTCATGCTGATGCACAAGCAGCCCAAGGATGCCCAGCGCAGCAAGGACACCCTGGCGTTCTTCAAGTGGGCGTTCGAGAAGGGCCAGGCCCAGGCCAACGAACTGCACTACGTGCCGCTGCCGGCCGAGCTGGTGACCCAGATCGAAGCGTACTGGGCCAGCGAGTTCAAGTGAAAAAAGCAGGCCCGCGCGCGCCGCGGGCCTGACCGATCGTAGTGCCGGGCACTGCCCGGCCGCACCACGCTCCGAACGTGATGCCGGGCAGCGCCCGGCACTACCTCTTCTCTCTCCGGGCCCCCGCCTCAGCCATGAATGCCATCGCCCAGCCTGTTCCCGCACCGTCCCTCCGCGACCTGCGTGATGCCCGCAACGACACACTGTTCCGCTGGGTCCTGATCGCCACCGTCATCCTGGTGCTGGTCGCCCTGGCCTGCGCCGCGCTCTCGATGCTGTGGGGCGGCCGCCATGCCCTGCAGGAGCAGGGCCTGAGCTTCTTCTATTCGTCCGAATGGAATCCGGTCGAGAACAAATTCGGTGCCCTCGCACCGATCTACGGCACCCTCGTCACCGCACTGATCGCGATGGTCATCGCCGTGCCGGTGAGCTTCGGTATCGCCTTCTTCCTGACCGAGGTCGCCCCGCGCTGGCTGCGTGGCCCGGTCGGTACCGCCATCGAACTGCTGGCCGGCATCCCCTCGATCATCTACGGCATGTGGGGCCTGTTCGTGCTGGTCCCGGTGATGACCGAGTACGTCACCCCGTTCCTCAACGATCACCTCGGCACGATGCCGATCATCGGCCCGCTGTTCCAGGGTCCGCCGCTGGGCATCGGCGTGCTCACCGCCGGCTTCGTGCTGGCGATCATGGTGATCCCCTTCATCTCCTCGGTGATGCGCGAAGTGTTTCTCACCGTGCCGACCCGCCTCAAGGAATCGGCCTACGCGCTGGGCTCGACCAAGTGGGAAGTGAGCTGGGACATCGTCCTGCCCTACACCCGCTCGGCGGTGATCGGCGGCATCTTCCTCGGCCTCGGCCGCGCCCTGGGTGAAACCATGGCGGTGGCCTTCGTGATCGGCAACAGCGTGCGCCTGTCGCCCTCGCTGCTCGAGCCGGGCACCACGATTGCCGCGCTGATCGCCAACGACTTCGGCGAAGCCACCGAAACCTACCGCTCGGCGCTGCTGCTGCTCGGCTTCGTGCTGTTCATCGTGACCTTCGTGGTGCTGGCGATCGCCCGCCTGATGCTGATGCGCCTGGCCCGCAAGGAGGGCAACTGATGTCCACCGCCAACGCCCAACCGCTCTACCTGCGCCGCCGCATCGTCAACGTGGTCGCGCTGCTGATGTCCTGCCTGACCGCACTGTTCGGCCTGTTCTTCCTCGGCTGGATCCTGTGGACGCTGGCCTCCAAGGGCCTGGCTGGGATCAACCTGGACCTGTTCACCAAGATGACCCCACCGCCGATGCAGGACGGCGGCCTGGCCAATGCCTTCTTCGGCAGCGCCGTGATGTGCGGCCTGGCCATCGCCATCGGCACGCCGCTGGGCGTGCTGGCCGGCACCTGGCTGGCCGAGTACGGCAACTTCCGCAAGGCCGGCACGGTGGTGCGCTTCGTCAACGACATCCTGCTCTCGGCACCGTCGATCGTGCTGGGGCTGTTCGTCTACACCCTGTACGTGATGCAGACCGGCGGCCAGTTCTCGGCCTTCGCCGGTGCGCTCTCGCTGGCCTTCATCGTGCTGCCGGTGGTGGTGCGTACCACCGATGAAATGCTGCGCCTGGTGCCGTCGCAGATGCGCGAAGCGGCCCTGTCGCTGGGCATCCCGCAGTGGAAGGTGACGGTGCAGGTGCTGTACCGCAGCGCCGCCGCCGGCATCGTGACCGGCATCCTGCTGGCGCTGGCCCGCATCTCCGGCGAAACCGCCCCGCTGCTGTTCACCGCCTTCGGTAACCAGTACTGGAACAGCAACGTGTTCCAGCCGATGGCCTCGGTGCCGGTGGTGATGAACCAGTTCGCCGGCAGCCCGTACGAATCCTGGCAGGTGCTGGCCTGGGCCGGCGCGCTGGTGCTGACCGTGTTCGTGCTGCTGGTCAGCCTTTCCGCGCGCGGCATCCTGCTGCGCAACCGTATCTCCCATGACTGACCTTTCCACGGACATCGCCATGAACGATCTCTCCAACGCCGTGCCGATGCAGCGCATCGTGGTGCCGGCCTCGCATGAAAACCTGCAGACCCCGGCGCCGATCAAGCTCGCCGCACGCGGGCTGGATTTCTACTACGACAAGTTCCATGCGCTGAAGGGCATCGACCTGGAGATTCCGGAAAAGCGCGTGACCGCGCTGATCGGTCCCTCTGGCTGCGGCAAGTCCACCCTGCTGCGCATCTTCAACCGCATCTATGCGCTGTACCCCAAGCTGGAAGCGCGCGGTGAAGTGCTGCTCGATGGTGAGAACATCCTCTCGCCGAAGTACCCGATGAACCGCCTGCGCAGCAAGGTCGGCATGGTGTTCCAGAAGCCGGTGCCGTTCCCGATGACCATCTTCGAGAACGTGGCGTACGGCATCCGCCACCACGAGAAGCTCTCCAAGTCGGAGATGACCGACCGCGTCGAACAGGCCCTGCGCCAGGGCGCACTGTGGGACGAAGTGAAGGACAAGCTCAACCAGAGTGCGCTGGGCCTGTCCGGTGGCCAGCAGCAGCGCCTGTGCATCGCCCGCGCCGTGGCCCTGCGCCCGGACGTGCTGCTGCTCGACGAGCCGACCTCCGCACTGGATCCGATCTCCACCAGCCGCATCGAGCAGCTGGTCGAGGAGCTCAAGCACGATTACACCATCGTGATCGTGACCCACAACATGCAGCAGGCCGCGCGCGTCTCCGATTACACCGCCTTCATGTACCTGGGCGACCTGATCGAGCACGACCGCACCGAAGTGATCTTCTCGCAGCCCACCAAGCAGCAGACCGAGGATTACATCACCGGTCGTTTCGGTTGATCGGTGCTGTCCCCTCACCAACTGTCCCAGCCAGGCGCGGCCTGGCTCTACCCGGATCGCAGACCATGAATCTTCCCAACGACCACATCGTCAAGAGCTACGACGAAGAACAGCAGCGCCTGGTGGCCGAGATCGTGCGCATGGGCGAGATGGCGGTCGCCCAGCTGGAGGCGTCCATGGACGTCATCGAGAAGCGCGACGAGAACGCCGCCCAGCGCATCATCGCCAACGACGAGGCCATCGACCAGCTTGAGCAGCAGATCAGCCACGACGTCATGCGGCTGGCGCTGCGTGGGCCGATGGCGCGCGACCTGCGCGAGATCCTGGCCGGCCTGCGCATCCCGGCGGACATCGAACGCATCGGCGATTACGCCGCCAACGTGGCCAAGCGCTCGATCGCGCTGAGCAAGGTGCCACCGCTGCCGCAGATCCAGGGCCTGCGTGCGCTGGGCCGCCTGGCCGCCCAGCAGGTGCGCCGCGCCATCGAGGCCTACCGCGACAACGACGCCGCCGCGGCGCTGGAACTGCGCGACGACGATGCCCGCCTGGACGCACAGTACACCGCGCTGTTCCGCGAGCTGCTGACCTACATGATGGAAGACCCGCGCAACATCACCCCGTGCACCCACCTGCTGTTCATGGCCAAGAACCTGGAGCGCGTGGGCGACCACGCCACCAACATCGCCGAGAACGTCTGGTTCCTGGTGCATGGCGAGCAGGCACTGCCGCCGCGCGAGAAGCGCGACGAGACCAGCAGTACCGATCACGTCTGAGGTCTGCCTCCAGCGCTGGAAGAAGACGCCGCTGCCTCCGGGTGGCGGTTTTTTTTCGCATTGCTGTTGCGTTGCCATGATGGCAATCCCCCACACTTCACGAAAGGTTGAATCCTGTGTGAGGATTCGATGAGTCGGGTCGGTCCACCATGGCCGCACCTGCTGCCCCCACGCAGCCATCCCGGGCCCCGGCCCATTCCAAGGAGATCCACCCGATGAGCACACCCACCCGTTCGCTGTCCCTGTTGGCGGCCACTGCGCTGGCCGCAGGCCTGGGCGCCACCGCCTCGGCATCCGCGTTGAGCATGACCGAGCTGGCCCAGGGCTACCTGGTGGCTGGCCAGGCCGCGACGAAGTCCGCCGAGGGCAAATGTGGCGAAGGCAAGTGTGGTGCGCACGGCGGCAAGGCCGGCACCAAGGCGGGCGAGAAGGCCGCGACGACCGGTACCAAGGCAGCCGAGGGCAAGTGCGGGGAAGGCAAGTGCGGTGCCGACAAGGGCAGGACCACCGACACCAAGCCCAAGGCCGCGGGCGACAAGAAGTCGGCCGAAGGCAAGTGCGGCGAAGGCAAGTGCGGTGCCAAGCACTGACGCCACTGCCCGCGGTCTTGACCGGTCGCCGCTGACTGTCGCGGCGACCGGCCTGGGCTTGCGCCGGGCCCTGCTGCAGGACCTGCGCGATGCGCCCGCCGGCGATGTCGACTTCCTCGAGTGCGCCCCGGAAAACTGGATCGGCGTCGGCGGGCCGGCCGGCGACGCACTCGCCGAACTGGCCACGCGCTACCCGCTGACCTGCCATGGGCTGTCGCTCTCGCTGGGCAGCACCGCGCCGCTGGATACCGTGCTGCTGGAACAGGTAGGACGCTTCCTGGACCGGCACGACGTGCCGCTCTACAGCGAACACCTGAGCTACTGCAGCGATGAAGGCCACCTCTACGACCTCCTGCCGCTCCCCTTCACCGATGAGGCGGTACGCCACACCGCGGCGCGCATCACCCGCGTGCAGGACCTGCTCGGCAGGCGCATCGCGGTGGAAAACGTGTCCTATTACCTCGCCCCGGAACCGGCCATGGACGAGCTGTCCTTCACCAACGCCGTGCTGGCCGAGGCCGATTGCGATCTGCTGCTGGACGTCAACAACGTCTACGTCAACGCCTGCAACCATGGTTACGACGCCAACGCGTTCATCGCCGGCCTTCCTGCCGCGCGCATCGTCTGCCTGCATGTCGCGGGCCATCTGGACGAAGCGCCCGACCTGAAGATCGACACCCATGGCAGCGCGGTGATCGACCCGGTCTGGGACCTGCTCGCCCGCACCTATGCGCGCATCGGCGCGCGCCCGACCCTGCTCGAACGCGATTTCAATTTCCCCCCGTACGCCGAACTGCGCGGCGAACTGCACACCATCCGCCGCCTGATGGCCGCCCATGCCGGAGCCGGGCATGACTGACGCCCCTTCGCACCTGCACGCGCAGCAGAGGGCGTTCACCGCGCACCTGCGCGACCCGGCCCATGTCGCCGCACCCGCCGGACTGGACGCACGCCGGCTGGGGATCTACCAGCGGCTGGTGTTCAACAGCGTGCTGGGACTGCTTGCGACCGGCTTCCCGGTCTGCGTGCGACTGCTTGGCGAGGCGGCGTGGTCCACGTTGGTCCGGCAGTTCTTCGCCCGACACCCCGCGCAGACCCCTTTGTTCACCGAACTGGCCGCAGAGTTCGTGCAATGGCTGCAGCAACAGCCCGGGCTGCCGCACCCGGCGCTGGCCGAACTGGCCCACTACGAGTGGGTGGAAACGGCGCTGTATCAGCTCGACGCGCAGCCCTTGCCGCCCTCCCCCGGCCTGGACCCGATGTCCGCAGTACTGCAGCGTTCGCCGCTGGCCTGGCCGCTGCTCTATCACTGGCCGGTGCACCGGCTGGGTGCCGAGGATGCACCGCCGCATCCGGGCGCAGGTCCCACCGGGCTGCTGGTCCGGCGCGATCCTGACGGCCAGGTCCGCTTCGCCACGATCAGCCCGATGGCCGCGCAGCTGCTGGAGCAGATCGGCCAGCATCCCGGCCGCAGCGGCGCCACCTACCTCCAGCAGCTCGCCCAGGCAAACGGCCTGGCGGTCGATGCGCTGCTCCTGCCCGGCGCCGCGCTGCTGCGCCAATTCCATGGCAACGGGGTGATAGGCCCCGCCGCGCCCGTTTCCTGATCCCTCCCCAACGGAAAATCCCCCGATGAAGTCACCTCACCTGGTCGCGCTGCGCGACCGGCTGGACCGTGTTGCCCCGTGGTTTGCCCCGCTCGGTCTGCGTCTGCTGATGGGCTGGGAGTATTTCGAGTCCGGTCGCGAAAAGCTGCGCGGCCAGAACTGGTTCGAGGACCTGCAGCAGGCCTTCCCGTTTCCGTTCGACCAGTTGCCGGCGGCCCTCAACTGGCACCTCGCCACCTGGTTCGAGCTGGTCGGCGCAGCCTGCCTGCTGCTCGGGCTGGGCACCCGCCTGGCGGCCAGCAGCCTGCTGGTGCTGACCGTGGTCGCCACCGCCGCCGTGCACTGGCCGATGCACTGGGAGGGCCTGGGCGAGCTGGCGATGGGCTATGCCATCACCGACCAGGGCTTCGGCAACTTCAAACTGCCGCTGCTGTTCATGGCCATGCTGCTGCCCCTTGCCCTGCAGGGCGCCGGCCCGCTGAGCCTGGACCACCTGCTGCGCCGACGCGCACGCACGCCTGCCTTCGCCTGAGCACGGGGGGCGTACAGGGCGCTCTGCTAAACTGGCGCAATGACTGACGACCTCCCCCGCTCCGACGCGCCGGCTGCTGCCGACGCACTGCCTGCTGCTGCCCAGCGCTTGATGGCAACCCGCTTCCGCGGCTTCCTGCCGGTGGCGGTGGATGTGGAGACCGGCGGATTCGACTCTGATCGCCACGCGCTGCTGGAGATCGCCGCCGTTCCGATCGAGATGGACGAAAACGGCCTGCTCTATCCCGGGCAGACCGCCAGCGCCCACGTGGTGCCGGCCGAGGGGCTGGAGATCGATCCCAAGTCGCTGGAGATCACCGGCATCATCCTGGACCACCCGTTCCGCCTGGCCAAGGTCGAGCGCGATGCGCTGGACCACATCTTCACCCCGATCCGCGTCGCGATGAAAAAGTACGGCTGCCAGCGCGCGATCCTGGTTGGGCACAACGCGCACTTCGACCTGGGCTTCGTCAACGCGGCGGTCAACCGCACCGGCCACAAGCGCAACCCGTTCCACCCCTTCAGCGTGTTCGACACGGTCACCCTGGGCGGTATCGCCTATGGCCAGACCGTGCTGGCGCGCGCGGCCACGGCGGCCGGCCTGGGCTGGGATGCCGATGAAGCGCACAGCGCGGTGTACGACACCGAACAGACCGCAAAGCTGTTCTGCAAAGTCGCCAACAGCTGGCCGCGCTAAGCGGGGCGGTTCGGACTCAGCCGATGCTGGTCCTGTCCCTGCCTTCGCTTTTGGCGCGGTACAGCGCGCGGTCGGCGCGCTGGTAGAGCAGCATCGGGGTGCGATCAGCAGCATCGAGTTCGACCAGGCCGGCGCTGAAGGTGACCTTCAGGCCCGGAATCCCCGCCCAGTCCGGATGATCATGGAACAGCCCGCGCAGGCGCGCGCAGACCTGCGCCGCTTCGTCCAGGCGGGTGTCGTTGAGCAGCAGCGCGAACTCCTCGCCGCCGGTCCGCGCCGGCATGTCCGAGTCGCGGCAGGCCGAAGCCAGCAGGCGCGCCACTTCGACCAGCACGACGTCGCCCACCGAGTGACTGTGCCGGTCGTTCACTTCCTTGAAGTGATCGATGTCCAGTACCACCAGGCACAACGGATGGCGGCTGCGCTGCGAACGGGCGAAGTCACGCGCCAGCGCTTCGTCGAAGGCACGCCGGTTCGGCAACCCGGTCAGTGCGTCTTCGCGCGCCTGCCGTTCGAATGCCTCGGCCTGCACCGCCAGGCGATCGGCCAGTTCGGTCTTCTCCTGGTTCAGCGCCTGTAGGTTGACCGTCTGCGTCTGCAGATCCAGCGTGGCTTCCTTCACCATCCGCGCCAACCGCACGTTGCTGGTCTTGTAGCGGTTGATCAGGTAGCGGTACAGCGCGACCAGGCCGGCCAGCAGCAGCAGCGCGGCGATCAGCTGCACGCTGCGGCGCTGCCACAGGAACGGCTCCACCGTGAACTCCCAGACCGCCTCGCTGTCGCTCCAGACACCGCCGGGGTGCGCGGCCGAGACGTGCAGCGTGTAATCGCCCGGCGGCAGGCCGATGAACTCCACGCTGCGCTGCTGGCCGCGTTCGATCCAGCCCTTGTCCAGGCCCTCCAGGCGGGTGCGGTAGCGGATGCGCTCGGAGAGCAGATAGCTCAGCCCGACGTAGCTCACGCTCAGCCGGCGCCCGCCGGGAATCGAATTGTGATTGCTGCCCTGCCAATGCAGGGGCGCCCCGTCGACCTGCACGTTCTCGATCACCGCCGGCGGCGCCAGGCGCTCGCGGAAGCGCTGCAGGCGCAGTGGATCGACCGTGCTCAGGCCACCGGCGGTGACCACCCAGAAGGTGCCGTCCTGGCGCAGGATCGCCGACGGACCGGAGCTGCCGTTGGCCTGCGAGTTGGCCATGCCGTCGATCTCGTTGTAATGCTCCACCTCCACCCGCGCGGCGCGGCCATCGGCGACGGCGTTGAGCATCGTCATGTCGGTACGCAGCACGCCACGGTTGCTGCTGACCCAGACGTTGCCGACCCGGTCGGGCACCAACTGGAACACCGTATCCACCGGCATGCCCTGCTCCAGGCCGACCCGCGCGAGCTGGCCTTCCTGGTAGCGGTACAGGCCGCGATCGGTGCTGACCCACATCGCATCGCCGATCTGCTGGAACCCGAACACACTGCGGCCACCGCCCAACGGCTGCAGATCGATGGACTGCACCCGGCCCCCCCGCAGCACCCGGATGCCTTCGATGGTGCCGATCCACAGTGCGCCGTCGTCGTCATGCGCCAATGCGGTGATCAGCCCGCCGGGCATGCCCGGGATCGCTGGCTGCTCGGCCCTGCCGGCCTCGATGCGGACCACGCCCTTCTGCGTGCCGGCCCAGACCACGCCGTCGCGGTCGATGCTGATCGCACGGATGTTGCCACCCGGCAGCCCTTCGGCCGTGCCGTAGCCACGCAGGCGCTGGCCCTGTTCGTTGATCCGGAAGATGCCGTCACCGAAGGTGCCGACCCACAGCGTCCCGTCACGGTCCTGGGCCAGGCTCAGCACCGAGGGACTCTTGCCGACGTTGTTGCGCAGCGGTACAGGGCTGAAACGGCCCTGCGCGTCGCGGCGGTCCAGGCCGCTGGCGCTGCCGATCCAGAGCTGGCGCTGGCGATCCTCGAACACCGTGCGCACGTAGTCGCCGCTGAGTCCGTCGCGCTCGGTGTAGCTGCTGAACAAGGTTTCGCGCAGCCGGTACAGGCCGCCGTTGGCGCCGACCCAGATGCTGCCCTCGGCATCCTCGCGCAGGCTGACCACCCGCCCGCCCGGCAGTGACAGCCCCGTCGGCAGCCGCTCCAGGCCATGCCGCGACAACCGCAGCAGGCCTTGATTCTCGGTGCCCAGCCAGAGGTCGCCATGGCGGTCCTGCAGCATCGCAGTGATGTGGGTCACGCCGGGCAGCCGGTGCTGCAGCAGCGGTGCCCCGTCCTGCATGCGATAGATGCGCTCGCCGGCCACCACCCACATCACCCCGTCGGGGCCCCGGTACGGCCAGACCAGGCCACGCCCCAGCCCCCAGCTGTCCGGCGCGCGGCGCAGCACGCCGTCGGTATCGCGCACCACCAGCCCGTCGAGGGTGCCGACCCAGACCCGGTCCTGCGCATCCACCACCAGCTTGGTGAAACTCAGCGCCATCGGCACGTCGGCGGGGGGTGGCTGGTAGTCGATGACGCCCTCCGGCCCCAGGCTGGCGATGCCCTTGCCTTCATACAGCAGCCACAGGCGTCCATGGCTGTCCATCTGCATGGCCTGGATCAGCACCTGCGGGGTGTCGGCACTGTGCTCCCAGACCTGCCAGCGCCCGTCCGTCCCGCGCCGGGTCACGTTGCCGCGCGAGTCACTGATCCACAGTGCGCCGCTGCGGTCCACCAACAGCGCGCCCACGCCGTTGTCGCGCAGACCGGGCGTGGTGCTGCGGTCGAACACGGTGAAATCCAGGCCGTTGTAACGGACCAGGCCCTCCCAGGTGGCGAACCACAGATGCCCTTCGGGGGTCTGCGCGATGTCGCGCAGGGAGTTGTGCGGCAGCCCGTTGCGCGAGGTCCAGACATCGATGGCGTAATCGCGCAGCGGCGGCGGACCATCCTGCGCCGACAGCGTCCAGGGCACCGCGCACAGCAGCATCAGCCACAGCGCTGCGGCCCGCAGCGTCGGCAGGCGCGGGAACCCTGGTTGTACCGGCCGCCACCGGCTCCTGCCCCCCCGATCGCTCATCCGTGTGGATCAGCCCTGGGCAGGCGCCGTGCGCATGGGGGGGACGGCCGTGCACCAGCGCGGAGGCTGGCAGAGTCGTACGCTCTCATGGGGGAGACGCTGGAAAGAGATGCCCATAGTAGGCAAATCCTTGCGTTTTGGGGGAGCCGGCGTCAGCTCCCGCGGGGTCCCGATGGCGCCCGCGCCGGCGACGTCCAGCGCACGATCGCCTCCAGCCCGCCCTGGGGATGGTTGCGCAGGTGCAGGGTCGCCCCGTCCTTTTCGGCCAAGGCGCGGGCGATGGTCAGCCCCAACCCGGCCCCCCCGGTCTGGCGCGAGCGCGAGGTCTCCAGCCGCACGAACGGGTCGAACACTGCTTCCAGCTCGTCCTCGGCCAGGCCCGGGCCGCTGTCGCGGATGCGCACTTCCACGTCCTGCCCGACCTGCTTCACCCGCACGCGCGCGGTCTGGCCGTACATCACCGCGTTGTCGACCAGGTTGGAGAACAGGCGGTGCATGGCCAGCGGACGCACCATCAGCACCGCCCCGCTCGGCTGTTCGAAATGGACATCGGCCCCGGCCTCGGCGGCATCTTCGACGATGCTCTCCAACAGCGAATCCAGGTCCAGCGCGGCGCGCTGCTCGGCGCTTTCGGCGCTGCGGGCCAGCTCCAGGCCTTCGCGGATCAGCGCCTGCATCGCACCGAGATCGCCGATCAGGCGCTCGCGCAGCGCCTCGTCGGTGACGTTCTCCAGGCGCAGGCGCAGGCGGGTCACGGGTGTCTGCAGGTCGTGGGTGATCGCCGCCAGCATCTGGGTGCGCTCACCGAGATGGCGCTGCAGGCGCTTCTGCATGGCGTTGAAGGCTTCGGCCGCCCGGCGCACTTCGAACGGCCCGGTCACCGGCATCGGCGCGCCCTGCAGATCATCGCCCAGCGCGGCGGCCGCATCGGCCAGGCGCTGCAGCGGGGCACTGGCCATCCGCGCCACGATGTAGGCCAGGATCGCGATCGCCACCACCAGCAGGGTCAGGAACAGCGGGTCCACGGCGAGCACGCCGTTGTGCGCGACGGCCGGGGAATCCAGCGCCAGCCGCAGCGGCGTGCCGTCGGTCAGCTGCAGCGTCACCACGCGGCACTTGGGCGGAATGAAGGCCGGGTCGCGCTCCCGCGGTGGATGCCGCATCCTGTCCTTGTCGCGCGGGGGCGGTGGCAGCAGGTCCGGCAGCCGCGGCAGGCAGGACCGGAACGAGGTGAAGGCGACCTGGCTGCTCGCCACCGGCCCGGGCCGGTCATCCAGGATTTCCATCAACGCCGCATCGGGCCGGCCGATGCGCGCGCCTTCCGGCAGTTGCCGCACACTCGGCCCGCCACTGGTGAGCAGGCGCTGGCGCAGCTCCGGGTTGCCGTCGAGCAGGTTGACGAACCCCTGCAGGCGATCCGCGATGCGGTTGAGGTTCTGCCGTTCGAATTCCTGCTGGCGCTTGTTGCTGGCCAGCATGGTCGCGCCGATCGCCGCCACGCTCATGCCCAGCAGCAGGATGACGAACAGCCGCCCCACCATCGAGGAAAAGAAGTGGCGCAGGCGTTTCATTCCAGGCTGACTGCCGCCGCGAGCACGTAGCCTTCGTTGCGCACGGTCTTGATCAGCCCGTCGCTGCCGCCGTCGTCGGCGAGCTTGTTGCGCAGGCGGCTGACCTGCAGGTCGATCGCACGGTCCTGCGACTCGTAATTGCGGCCGCTGCTCAGCGAGACCAGCTGCTCGCGCGAGAGCACCTTGTTGGCATGCCCGACGAACACCCGCAGCAGGCGGAATTCGGCGCCGGACAACACCACCACGCGCCCATCCGGATCGACCAGATGGCGGTGTTCCAGGTCGAACACCCAGCTGGCGAACCGCGCGCGGCGGATCGCCAGCGGCTCCAGGTTGGCCGGCAATGCTTCGGTACGGCGCAGCACGTTGCGGATGCGCGCGAGCAGCTCGCGTGGTTCGAACGGCTTGGCCAGGTAATCGTCGGCGCCCATCTCCAGGCCCAGCACGCGGTCGATCGGCTCGCTGCGTGCGGTCAACATGATCACCGGCGTACTCGAGCGCGCGCGCAGGTCGCGGCACAGGGTCAGGCCGTCTTCGCGGGGCAGGTTGAGGTCGAGCACGATCAGGTCCACATGCTCGCGCTCCAGCAGCTGGCGCATGCCGTGGCCATCGCTGGCGGTGCTCACCAGGTAACCGGCGCGGCCCAGCTGCTCGGCGAGCAGCTGGCGGATATCGTTGTCGTCATCGACGATCAGCAGTCTGTGCATGCTGTTGGCAGTCTCCATGCGGCGATCATCCCCTGTCGGGAGCTGAACCGCATCTCCTGGTTTGCGTACGTCTGTTTCAAAGGGCGATGCGGATACACAGCGAAACGTGTCCTGCGCCGCAGGGATACATCTTGGTACACGGCGAGCATTGAGCCGGCGGTGAACGGTCTTCACAATGCTGACAACGCCGATGCACCGGCCTGCCGAGTTGACGATCATCGTGAAGCCCCGTTTGCCCAGAACCCGCCGTGCCCGCCTCCTGCTGTTGCTGGTGGTCCTCGTCCTGATCGCCGCGATTGTGGCATGGATGCTGCGCAAGCCGGCCGCGCCGACACTGGCCACCTCGCCGGTCAGCCGCGGGGATATCGAGCAGACGGTGGAAGCCACCGGCGTGATCGATGCCTACAAGCTGGTGAGCGTCGGTGCGCAGGCCTCGGGGCAGATCAAATCGCTGAAGGTCCAACTTGGCGATACCGTCAAGGAAGGCGACCTGATCGCCGAGATCGACGCCACCACCCAGCAGAACCAGGTGCTCAACGCCCAGGCGTCGCTGGACCAGGTCAAGGCGCAGCGTGCGGTGCAGCAGGCCAGCCTGCGCGAAGCCGAGCTCGAGTTCGCCCGCCAGCAGCAGATGCTGGCGGCCGAGGCCACCTCGCGCGCCGAGTTCGATGCGGCCGACGCGAAGCTCAAGACCGCACGCGCGCAGATCCAGTCGTTCGACGCGCAGATCACCGGCCGTGAAACCGAACTGGGCACCGCCCGCGCGAACCTGGCCTATACCCGCATCACCGCACCCATGGACGGCACCGTGGTCGCGGTGGTCGCCGAGGAAGGCCGTACCGTGAACGCCAACCAGACCGCGCCGACGATCGTGATGCTGGCCCGGCTGGACCTCGTCACGGTGAATGCCGAAGTGTCCGAAGCGGACGTGGTCAAGATCAAGGCCGGCATGCCGGTGTACTTCACCACGCTGGGTGAGCCGGACCGCCGGTTCCACGCCACGCTGCGCCAGATCAACCCGGCGCCCTCCTCGATCGCCAACGACAGCTCCAGCAGCTCCAGTTCGTCCAGCTCCAGCGCCAGCACCGCGGTCTATTACAACGCCTTGTTCGACGTGGAAAATCCCGATGGCACGCTGCGCATCGACATGACCGCCCAGGTCTCGGTGATGCTCAAGCAGGCCAAGGACGTGTTGATCATCCCCGCCGTCGCGCTCGGTCCGAAGACCCGTGACGGGCAGTACATGGTGCGCGTAGCCGATGCCGACGGCATGCCGGTGCCGCGCAAGGTCAAGATCGGCATCAACAACGGCGCCAGTGCCGAAGTGCTGTCCGGCCTGGCAGAAGGCGACAAGGTCATCGTCGGCGAAGGCGGCGGTGCGCAGGGTGCCAGCGGCGGCAACCGCGGCGGTGGCGGCGTGCGGATCAGCGGCCCCGGCATGGGCGGGCCACGCCGATGAGCAGCCCCGCCACGGGCACGCCGCTGCTGCGGCTGCGCGACCTGCGCCGCGAGTTCCCGGCGGGCGATGAGACCATCGCGGTGCTGCGCGACGTCAACCTGGACATCGCGGCGGGCGAGATGGTGGCCATCGTCGGCCAGTCCGGCTCCGGCAAGTCCACGCTGATGAACATCCTCGGCTGCCTGGACCGGCCCACGCGCGGCAGCTACCAGGTGGCCGGCCGCGAAACCGGCCGCATGCTGCCGGACGAACTGGCCGAGCTGCGCCGCGAGCATTTCGGCTTCATTTTCCAGCGCTACCACCTGCTCGGTGACCTGGACGCGCGCGGCAATGTCGCCGTGCCGGCCGTGTATGCAGGCAGCCCGGGCCCGGTGCGCACCGCGCGCGCCGAACAACTGCTGCAGCGGCTGGGCCTGGGCGACCGCATGAACCACACCCCCGGCCAGCTCTCCGGTGGGCAGCAGCAGCGCGTGTCGATCGCGCGCGCACTGATGAACGGCGGCGAAGTGATCCTGGCCGACGAACCGACCGGCGCACTGGACACGAAATCCGGCGAAGAAGTGATGGGCATCCTCGGCGAGCTGCATGCCGAAGGCCACACCATCATCATCGTGACCCACGACATGAGCGTGGCCGAACACGCCCAGCGCATCATCGAGATCCGCGACGGCGAGATCATCGCCGACCGCCTCAATCCGACTGCACCGCGCTACCGCGCGCAGCGCCAGCCGACCGTAGCGGCCGGCAAGGGCCACAGCTGGCGGGCCGCGCGCGACCGCTTCACCGAAGCGTTCCGCATGGCCCTGCTGGCGATGAACGCCCACCGCCTGCGCACCTTCCTGACCATGCTCGGCATCATCATCGGCATCGCCTCGGTGGTCTCGGTGGTGGCGATGGGCAATGGCTCCCAGCAGCAGATCCTGCAGAACATCAGCGCGCTGGGCACCAACACCATCGACGTCTATCCCGGCCGCGGTTTCGGCGACATGCGTTCGGCCCGGGTGCAGACGCTCAAGGCCAGCGATGCCGATGCACTGGGCCGCCAGAGCTACATCGACAGTGCCACGCCCAGCGTGTCCTCCTCGGTGACCGCGCGCTACCGCAATCAATCGGCCACCGCGCAGGTCAACGGGGTCGGCGAGCAGTTCTTCCGGGTCAAGGGCGTGACCCTGATCGCCGGCAGCTTCTTCGATGCCGATGCGGTGCGCAGCCTGGCCCAGGTGGCCATCATCGATGAGAACACCCGCACCCAGTTCTTCCCGAACGGCGAAGACCCGGTCGGCCAGGTGATCCTGCTCGGCAACGTGCCGGTGCGCGTGGTCGGCGTGGCGCAGCGGCAGAGTTTCGGCTTCGGCGGCAGCACCAGCCTGAGCGTGTGGGTGCCCTACACCACGGTGATGTCGCGCATGCTCGGCCAGAGCCATGTGTCCAGCATCACCGTGCGCGTGGATGACACCACCCCGATGGATGCGGCACAGGCCGCCATTTCCAAGCTGCTGATCATGCGTCACGGCACCGAGGACTTCTTCCTCAGCAACAGCGCCGAGATCCGCGAGACCATCGAGCAGACCACCCGCACGATGACGCTGCTGATCAGCGCCATCGCCGCGATCGCGCTGCTGGTCGGTGGCATCGGCGTGATGAACATCATGCTGGTCTCGGTGACCGAGCGCACCCGCGAGATCGGCGTGCGCATGGCCGTCGGCGCGCGACAGAGCGATATCCGCCAGCAGTTCCTGATCGAAGCGGTGCTGGTCTGCCTGCTCGGCGGCCTGCTGGGCGTCGGCCTGTCGCTGGTGGTCGGCTGGCTGTTCGGCAAGTTCGCGCCGGACTTCCAGATGCTGTTCTCGACCGCATCCATCGTGGCCGCCTTTGCCTGCTCCAGCCTGATCGGCGTGGCGTTTGGTTTCCTGCCGGCCCGCAATGCCGCCCAACTTGATCCCGTGGAGGCGCTGGCGCGCGAATGAAGATCTCTCCTGCTCTGCTCCACCCTGCGCCACTGCGCCCGCTGGCCCTGGCCTGCGTGACCGTGCTGGCCCTGTCTGGCTGTGTCAGCACCGGCCGCTACCCGATCGACGCACCGGCGGTGCCGGCCACCTATGGCCGTGGCGATGCCAGCTTGAATGCCCCCACCGAGGCCGTCAGTGAACAACCGCATGCGGCACCGGCGGATGTCCGCGCCGATGCCTGGTGGACCCAGTTCGGCGACCCCGGCCTGGACCGCGTGATCGATCGTGCGCTGGCCGCCAACACCGATCTGGTCGCGGCCGGACTGGCCGTGCAGCGCGCGCGGCTGCAGGCCGGGTTGGCCGACAACGCCCTGTGGCCGCAGCCCTCGGGCAGCGTCGGCGGCAGCGGCAACCGCCCGATCGACCAGAGCGCGGACTGGAACCGCGGCAGCTCGGCCGGCGTGTCCCTGCAATGGGAGATCGACCTGTGGGGGCGCCTGCGCGCCCAGCGCGACATCGCCCAGTGGGACGCCCAGGCCAGCCAGGAGGACCTGCAGAACACCGCGCTGCTGGTGATCAGCGACGTGGCCACGCAGTACTGGACGCTCGCCTTCCTCAACCAGTCGATCGCCGCCGGCGAGGCCAACCTGGCGCGACTGCAACGCACCCGCGAGCTGGTCCAGGCGCGCTTCGATGCCGGTGCGGTATCGCGGCTGGAAGTGCGCCAGGCCGCGCAGAGCCTGGAAGCACAGCGTGCCGCGCAGAGTGCACTGGAGCAGCAGCGCGTCGCCGCGCGCAATGCGCTGACCGTGCTGCTGGACGGGCAACCGCTGGCGATGGCCGACGAGCCGCAGCAGTTGCAGCGCGTCGGCAGCCCGGTGATCGCCGAAGGCCTGCCGGCCGATCTGCTCGGCCGACGCCCGGACCTGCGCGCCGCCGAGCTGCGCCTGCGCAACAGCCTGAAGACCATCAAGGTCACCGCGACCCAGTACTACCCGGCGCTGAGCCTGACCGGCAGCGTCGGTACCGGTGCCACCTCGCTCTCGGACGTGCTGAAGAATCCGGTCGCCACCTTGGGCGCGGGGCTGTCGCTTCCCTTCCTCAACGTGCGCCAGGCCCAGTTGAACACCCGCCTGGCCGGCACCGATTACCAGATCGCGGCCAACGGGTTCCGCCGCACGCTGTATACCGCGTTGTCGGAAGTGGACAACGCCTTGTCGGCGCGCACCCAGTTCGCCACGCAGGTGGCGGCCTCGCAGGCGTCCTATGACGAAGCGGTGGAGATCGAACGGATGTACGAGGTGCGCTACCGGGTCGGTGCGACCGATCTGCGGACCTGGCTGGAAGCGCAGCAGACCCGGCGCGATGCGGAGCTGTCACTGGCCTCGGTGAGGCAGCGACAGTTGATCAACGACGTAACCTTGTTCAAGGCGCTGGGGGGCAGCGCAGGCTGACACCCCGCGGGGGTAGAGCCGACCGTTGGTCGGCTGCCGTGCGCCCGCGTAGAGCAGCCGACCAACGGTCGGCTCTACCACTGCGCGTGGGGATTACAGGCCGCGTTGGCGGACGGCCTCGAACAGGCTCACGCCGGTGGCGACGGAGACGTTCAGGCTCTCGATGTCGCCCGGCATCGGAATCTTGACCAGACCATCGCAGTTCTCGCGGGTCAGGCGGCGCAGACCGTCGGCTTCGCCGCCCAGCACCAGCGCCACGTTGCCTTTCAGGTCGATCGCGTATAGCGATTCGGTGGCTTCGCCAGCCAGGCCGTAGATCCACACGCCCTGCTTCTGCAGATCCTTCAGGCAGCGCGAGAGGTTGGTCACCTGCACCACCGGGATGCGGTCGGCCGCGCCGGCCGAGGTCTTGCGCACGGTCGCGTTGACCGAGGCCGACTTGTCCTTGGGAATGATCACCGCCGTGGCACCGGCCGCCGCCGCGCTGCGCAGGCAGGCGCCGAGATTGTGCGGGTCCTGGACTTCATCCAGGATCAGCAGCAGGGCCTTGCCCTCGGCCGCTTCGACCAGCCCTTCCAGCTCGTTCTCGCCCCAGGTCCGTGCGGCCTGGTAGCGCGCGGCCACGCCCTGGTGACGCACCGAACCGCCCACACCGTCCAGCGCCTGGGTGTTCACCTTGCGCACGTCGATGCCCTTGCGGCGTGCGTTTTCCTCGATCTCGGTCAGACGCGGATTCTTCGCACCGGCCTCGATGAGGACCTCGCGGACGTTCTCGGCATCATTCTCGATCGAAGAGGCGACGGCGTTGACGCCGACGATCCACTGGCTTTGCTTGCTCATTGCGGGGGGCGGGACCGGTAAAGGGGTTGGTAATGGTAGAGCATCGAGGCCCACCCTGCCCTGCCGGGCGTTCACGGGGGGCGTTCATGGGGGGCGTTCACGGGGGGCGTTCACGGGGTGCGGCCACCGCCGACTTTCAGCCCGGCGGCCAGTCCGTAGTGTCGTGGTCCGGGTGCTGGCGGGAGACGATCTGCAGCAGGAAGTCCCCGGCCGCCGTGTCCTCTTCGCTGCGCAGCGCGCTGAGCGAGCCCAGCGTATCCACGAACGGCAGCTTGGCCTCGATGCCGTACTGGATCGTCGGCGGCAGAAGGGCCGGGGCGTCGAACGCACCGGCCGCGACCGCTACGCCGTCCGGCGCTTCATAGGTCAACGGGGTACCGCAGTCGGCGCAGAAGCCGCGCTGGACCAGGTTGGACGACGCAAAACGCCGGGGTTCGCCGCGGGTCCAGCGGAAATCGCTGCCGCGTACCGATACCAGGGGGGCGTAATACGCGCCGAAGGCCTTCTGGCACATCCGGCAATGGCAGATCGAACTGTGGGTCAGCTCACCGACCACATGGAAGCGGATCGCGCCGCACTGGCAGCCGCCGCTGTATTCGGGGAGGGACTGCATGGGATCGCTCCGACGGGGTCCGTGGGAAACAACATTGCCCACCCGCGGAGGCGGGTGGACGGTGTGCCGACCAACGGTCGGCACCTGCCGCGTACCGGCCGTGGGCCGGTACGCGACGATCAGTACTTCTGCTTCTGGCGCTTGGCCGGCTGGCCGCGCGGCGGCAGCTCGGGCAGCGCATCATCCTTCTCTTCGACCAGGCGGAAGTCGATCTTGCGCTCTTCCATGCTGGCCTTGAGCACCAGGATCCGCACCCGGTCACCGAGGCGGTAGATCTTGCCGCGACGCTCGCCGTTGAGCGTCTTGCGTACCGCGTCGAACTGGTAATAGTCGTGCGGCAGCTGGGTCACGTGGACCAGGCCGTTGACCTTGGACTCGTCCAGCTCCACGAACAGGCCGAAGCTGGTCACGCCACTGATCACGCCGTCGAACTGGCCCCCCACGTGCTTTTCCATCCACGCGGCGCGGTAACGCTCGTCGACCTCGCGCTCGGCTTCGTCGGCACGACGCGCACGCTCGGAGCACTGCAGGGCCAAGGCGGCCATCTCACGCGGCGAGTAGGTGAACTTCTCCGGCGCGGCCCCGCTGAGCGCGTGCTTGATCGCGCGGTGGACCAGCAGATCGGGGTAGCGACGGATCGGCGAGGTGAAGTGGGCGTACGCGTCCAACGCCAGGCCGAAGTGGCCCAGGTTGTCGGGCGAATACACGGCCAGGCTCTGGCTGCGCAGCAGCACCGATTCCAGCAGTGCCGCGTCGGGGCGATCGCGCACCTTCTTGAGCAGCTTGGTGAAATCGGCCGGCTGCACCTTCGACCACGGCGGCAGGCTCAGCTTGAATTCCTTCAGGAACTCGAGCAGATCGGCGTACTTGGATTCCGGCGGACGCTCATGGTCGCGGAACGGCGCCGGCACCTGCTTGGCCAGCAGGTAGCGTGCGGCCTGCACGTTGGCCGCGATCATGCATTCTTCGATCAGCTTGTGCGCATCATTGCGCACCATCATCCCGGCCTGGGTGACTTCGCCGGTGTTGTCCAGCACGAAGCGCACTTCGGAGGTTTCGAATTCGATCGCACCGCGACGGGTGCGGGCCTTGGCCAGCACGTGATACAGCTGGTACAGGCGGTCGACCTGCGGCATCAGCGGGCCGATGGCCTTGCGCGCGGCCGGGTCGTTCTCGCCCACCGCTTCCCAGACCTGGTTGTAGGTCAGGCGCGCGTGCGAGTTCATCACCGCTTCGTAGAAACGCGAATGGATGACTTCGCCTTCGCGGTTCACCTGCATGTCGCAGACGAAGCACATGCGGTCGACCTTGGGCATCAGCGAGCAGATGCCGTTCGACAGCGTCTCCGGCAGCATCGGCACCACGAACCCCGGGAAGTAGACCGAGGTCGCGCGCTTCTGCGCTTCGTCATCCAGCGGCGTACCCGGACGCACGTAGTTGGAGACGTCGGCGATCGCCACGACCAGGCGGAAGCCTTCGGCATTCGGTTCGCAGTAGACCGCGTCGTCGAAGTCCTTGGCATCCTCGCCATCGATGGTGACCAGCGGCGTGTTGCGCAGGTCTTCGCGGTGGCCGATCTGTTCCGGGGTGACCACCATCGGCACGGCGGTGGCTTCCGCCAGCACCTCGGCCGGGAACTCGAACGGCAGTTCGTGGCCGTGGATCGCGGTTTCCACCACCAGCGACGCGGTCAGCTTGTCGCCGAGCACGGCGATGATGCGGCCGATCGGCGGGCGACGGGTGTCCGGCGCCTGGGTCAGCTCGCAGACCACCAGCTGGCCGTCGCGGGCATCGCCGGTCTGGTCGGGCGGGATCTGCACATTGCGCTGTACGCGCTTGTCGTCGGGCACTACGTAATTGATGCCGAACTCGACGCTGAAGCGGCCGATCAGGCGGCTCATGCCACGCTCGAGCACGCGCGAAATACTGGCTTCGCGGCGACCACGACGATCGATGCCGGTCACGTTGACCAGCACGCGGTCGCCATGCAGCACCTTGCGCATTTCGAACGGCGGCAGGAACAGGTCGTCACCGCCTTCGACCGGGCGCAGGAAGCCGAACCCTTCCGGGTTGGCGATCACCACGCCGGTGATCAGGTTGACCGCCTGCAGCGGCGCGAAACCGCCACGGCGGTTCTGCACCAGCTGGCCATCACGGCACATCGCACCCAGGCGCTTGCCCAGGGCATCGGCACGGTCCGGCTCGGTCAGGCCGAGATGGATGGCGATCTCGTCGGCGGTCTGCGGGCCATCGCAGCGGTCGAGCAGCTGCAGGATCGCCTCACGGCTGGCGATCGGCTGCGCATAGCGCTCGGCCTCGCGGGCGGCGAACGGATCCACCTGTACCTCGCCATCCAGTGGAGCCGGATGCGGGCGGCGGCGGGTCGGGATCGGCCCGGCGTGCGCGGGCTTGGAACCCCGCTTGTTGCCGCGCGGGGGCTCCGGGGTCTTCAGGGAGTCGGGCATCCAGGGCGGCAGCTTGCCGGCTTTCTTGGCAGCGCGGGGGTTGCCCGACGGACCGGCAGCCTTCTTGGGCGCCGGGGACTTGGGGGCTTTCGCGCCCTGGGTCGGTTTCTTTGGTTTCATTGACCTCAATAGTAACCGCTACGGGTGTGCAGAATCGGTCAGTGGCACTCCTGTGCAGGATTGTGAAGAAATTTCACAAAACCGTTGACAAGCTCGCCGGACATGCCCAGAATTCGCCCCCTGAGTCGCCCAGGTGGCGGAATTGGTAGACGCACTAGCTTCAGGTGCTAGCGGGGGCAACTTCGTGGAGGTTCGAGTCCTCTCCTGGGCACCATGACTCGGAAAATGATCAAACCCGCGCAAGCGGGTTTTTTCGTTTCTACCGTCCGGCAGACGGGGCGCACGATTCGCGCGTCACTGCCGTCGATGACGCTGCATCGCGCGGCATACAAAATTCCCTGCGACATCCTGTTGACACATTCGCGGTTCTCCCGCAGAATTCTCCTCCTGAGTCGCCCAGATGGCGGAATTGGTAGACGCACTAGCTTCAGGTGCTAGCGGGGGCAACTTCGTGGAGGTTCGAGTCCTCTTCTGGGCACCATGACTCGGTAAATGATCAAACCCGCGCAAGCGGGTTTTTTCGTTTCTGCGGTCGGTCACTGCGCGGCGCTGCTCTCCGTCAATCCGCAGCGCACGATGTCCGTGGCATCGGAACGACGACGACGACGCGACGACCGACGGTTGAAGAAAAATTTCCCGCGCGATCCTGTTGACACACTCACGGTTCTCCCGCAGAATTCTCCTCCTGAGTCGCCCAGGTGGCGGAATTGGTAGACGCACTAGCTTCAGGTGCTAGCGGGGGCAACTTCGTGGAGGTTCGAGTCCTCTCCTGGGCACCATGACTCAGTAAATGATCAAACCCGCGCAAGCGGGTTTTTTCGTTTCTACCGTCCGGCAACAAAAAACCCCGCCTTGCAGCGGGGTTGTTCGTTTCAACACATCACGTCCTCAGTGCCCACCGGCCGAGGCCGCACCCGCCCCTGCGCCGAACGGCGGCTTGGCCAGCCACAGGAAGGCAATGATGGCCAGGAAGATCCAGCCGAGCAGGAAGAAGATGTCGTTGAAGCCCATCTGCGAGGCCTGGTGGTTGATCATGTTGTTGAGCGCGGCCGCACCATGCTGCAGGTCGCCCTGCCCCATCGCGGTCACCTGGTCCTGCATGCCCGGGGTGTAGCCGGAGATGTGTTCGGTCAGGTGCGCGTGGTGTTCCTGGGTACGACGTGCCCACAGCCACGTGGTCAGCGAGGCGGCGAAGCTGCCGCCCAGCGTGCGCAGGAAGGTGGCCAGGCCGGAACCGGCGGCGATCTCGCGACCGTCCAGGTCCGACAGCAGGATCTGCAGCACCGGCATGAAGAACAGCGCCACGCCGATCCCCATGATCAGCTGGATGCCGGCCACATGGCCGAAGTCCACCTGCAGGTTGAAGCCCGAGCGCAGGAAGCTGGTGAACGACAGGAAGATGAAGGCGATCGTGGCCAGCATGCGCATGTCGAACCGCGACGCGTACTTGCCCACGAACGGCGTCATGATCACCGGCAGCACGCCGATCGGCGCGGTCGCCAGGCCGGCCCAGATCGCGGTGTAGCCCATGTCACGCTGCAACCACTGCGGGATCAGCAGCGCCACGCTGAAGAACGCCGCGTAGGCCACCACCATCGCCAGCGTACCGGCGCGGAAGTTGCGATGCCGGAACAGGCGCAGATCGACGATGGGATCCTTGTCGGTCAATTCCCAGATCAGGAACACCGCCAGGGCCACCACCGACACGCAGGCCAGCACGACGATCTTGGTCGAACTGAACCAGTCTTCGTCGTTGCCCAGATCGAGCACCAGCTGCAGCGCGCCCACGCCGATCACCAGGGTGATCAGGCCGACGTAATCCATCTTCGGCTTTTCGACGTGTTCGGGGCGCCCCTTGAGCTGGTTGCCCACCACCAGTGCGGCGAAGATGCCCAGCGGCACGTTGATCAGGAAGATCCACTCCCAACTGTAGTTGTCGGTGATCCAGCCCCCGAGGATCGGGCCGGCGATCGGCGCGACCACGGTGATCATCGCCAGCAGCGCCAGCGCCTGCCCGCGTTTCTCGCGTGGATAGAGCGAGACCAGCAGGCTCTGGGTGATCGGGTACATCGGGCCGGCGACGAAGCCCTGGATCGCACGCGATACCACCAGCATGCCCATGCTCTGGGCCAGGCCGCACAGCAGCGAGGCCAGGGTGAAGGCGAGCGTGGCCCAGACGAACAGCTTGGTCTCGCCGAAGCGCCGGCTGAGGTAGCCGGTCAGCGGCAGCGCGATCGCGGTGCTGACTGCGAACGAGGTGATGACCCAGGTGGCCTGCTGCGAACTGGCGCCGAGATTGCCGGCGATGGTCGGCAACGAGACGTTGGCGATGGTGGTGTCCAGGACCTGCATGAACGAGGCCATCGCCAGCCCTGCGGTACACAGGGCGACGTTGGCCGGCCGGAAGGCCATGCCTGGCGCCGCGGGGGCGCCCGGCGCGGCGGGAGCTTGTGCGGACATGGTGGCCTCAGCTCGCCTTGGCCTGCTGCGGCAGGTTGCTCTGGATGATCTGGTGGATCACGTCGTCGGCGCTGTGCAGCTGCTTGGCGTAGACGTCGGTATCGAACACCTGGCCCTTGGCGGTTTCGGTCGGCAGCACGGTGCCCTTCTGGTCACGCAGGCTCACTTCGGCCTTGATCGACAGGCCGATGCGCAGCGGGTGCTCGGCGAGCTGCTTGGCATCGATGGCGATGCGCACCGGCACGCGCTGCACGATCTTGATCCAGTTGCCGCTGGCGTTCTGCGCCGGCAGCAGCGAGAACGCCGAACCGGTGCCCAGGCCGAGGCTGTCGATGCGGCCCTTGTAGGTGACGTCGCCGCCGTACAGGTCCGAACGCAGCTCCACTTCCTGGCCCAGGCGCATATGGCGCAGCTGGGTTTCCTTGAAGTTGGCTTCGACCCACATCTGCTCGGTCGGCACCACGGCCATCAGGGCCGTGCCCGGCTGCACGCGCTGGCCGACCTGCACCGAACGACGGGCGACGTAACCGGTGACCGGCGCGACGATGCCGGCGCGGGCATTGTTGAGATAGGCCTGGCGCAGCTGTGCGGCAGCCGCCTGCACGTCCGGCTGGGTCGCGATCACGGTGTCATCGACCAGCGCGTTGCTGCGCTCGAAGGTCTCGCGCGAACCGGCCACGGCGGCTTCGGCAGCGGCCAGTTCGGTGCGGGCATGCGCCAGTTCTTCGTTGGAGATCGCGCCGGTGCTGGCCAGATCCTTACGACGGTTGAAGTCCTCGCGCACGCGCTTCAGGGTGACCTGGCGCGCGTTCAATTCGGCCTGGGCACCTTCCACGCTGCGGTACAGACCGCGCACCTGGCGGACCGTCTTGGCGAGGTTGGCTTCGGCCTGCTGCAGGGCGACTTCGGTATCGGCCGGGTCCAGCTGGACCAGCAGCTGGCCGCGCTCGACGCGCATGCCGTCATCGGCGTTGATCCCGACCACGGTGCCGCTGATCAGCGGGGTGATCTGGACCTGGTTGCCCTGCACGTAGGCATCGTCGGTTTCTTCGAACCAGCGGCCGAACATGAAGTACCACAGGGCCAGCGCGGCCAGCAGCAGCACGACGATGACCAGCAGGCCGCGCAGCAGCTTGCCGCGACGGGAGGGAGCTGCCTTCTCGGCAGCGGGGGCGGAGGTCTGACTCATGGGGATGACTCTCAGGAATGCGAAGATTCGGGGGTGGCGGCGACCGTGGCGGTGTCGCTGGTCGGGGTGAACCCACCGCCCAACGCCTGGCTCAGGCGGACCGAAACAAGGATCTGACGCGACTGCAGGCTGGCCAGCCGCTGCTGGGACACCAGCAACTGCTCTTCGACACTGAGCACGTCCAGATAGCTGCCGATGCCGGCGCGGTAACGCTGCTCGGCCAGGTCATGGGCGGCGCGCGCGGTGCTGACGGCCTGGGCCTGGGCACGGGCCTGGTCGGCCAGCGAACGCACCGCGTTGACCTGGTCGGCGACGTCACGCAGCGCGTTGACCACGGACTGGTTGTAGTCGGCCACGGCCAGGTCGTACTGCGCGTCGGTCTTGCCCAGGTTGGCGCGCAGGCGGCCGCCGTCGAAGATCGGCAGGCTCAGTGCCGGGCCGAGGAAGGCGAACGTCGAGCCACTCTTGAGCAGCTGGTCCACTTCACTGGAGACCACGCCGCCCAGGGCGGTCAGGTTGAGGCTGGGGTAGAACGCGGCCTTGGCCGCGTGGATCTCGCGGCTGGCCGCTTCCACGCGCCAGCGCGCGGCGACGATGTCCGGGCGACGACCGAGCAGTTCGCTGGGCAGCACGCCGGGCAGTTGCAGCGCCAGCGGGTTCAGCATCTGCGGGCGTTCGATCTGCAGGCCACGGTCCGGGCCCTGCCCGACCAGCGCGGCGAGCGCGGTGCGGGCTTCATCGATCTGCTGCTGCGCGGCCTGCTGTTGCTGCTGCGCGGCCGGGATGCGGGCTTCGGCCTGGCGGGTCTGCAGGTCGCTGTCGATGCCAGCGGCGCGACGCTGGCGGGTCAGCTCCAGGGTCTTCTGCGAGCGCGCCAGTTCTTCGCTGGCCACGTCATGCAGTGTCCACGCGTAGCCCAGCTGCGCGTACGCCTCGGCGATGGCGGCGGAGAGATTCAGGCGCGCGGCCTGGGCGTCCACTTCCGCGGCGTGACCGCTGTCCACGGCCGCTTCCCAGGCGGCGCGCTTGCCGCCCCACAGGTCGATGCCATAGCTGAAGCTCAGGTAGGCCTGGCCGCTGCCGGCGTAGCTGCCACCGAGTTCGTCGCCGACCATCGATTCGGGCAGGCGCACGCCGGTGTAGCCGCCGGAGGCGGACACGCTGGGCAGGCGATCGGCGCGGGCGGTGCCGATCTGCGCACGGGCCTGGCGCAGGCGCGCATCGGCGGCGTCCAGCCCGGGATTGCGCTGCAGGCCTTCGGCGATCAGGGCGTCAAGCTGGGGGTCGCCCAGCGCGCGCCACCAGTCGGTGGCCGGCCAGCCGGGCTGGCTCAGGCCATCGGCGGCCAGGGTGCGCTGGGTCTGCAGGCTGTCTGCGTCGAGCAGACGACCCTGCGGCTCCAGGCCGCGGCTGCTGGCACACGCAGCCAGCGCAAGCGCCAGCACGGAGACCAGCACCGGCCGCAGCGGGCGCAGTGGATGAGAGCGTTCAAACATGGAAGTCATGGCGTTACCAGTGAGTCGCGTACACGGGTCATGAGGGAAAGCAGCTGCGCGCGTTCGTCCGGAGACAGATCACGCATGGCGTCGTCGATGGTCTGATCCCCGCGCTGTTTGAGGCGGGCCCACAACTGGCGGCCCGGCTCGGTCAGCACGATCTGCAGCGCCCGCCGGTCCTGGGCATGCGGCTCGCGCCGCACGCACTCCAGGGCTTCCAGCTTGTCCAGCAGGCGGGTCACCGCGCTGGGCACCTGGTCCAGCGCCTGGGCCAACTCGTTGGCGGTGCACGGGGCACGCGCCGCGAGCACCTTCAGGCCGAGGTAGTGGGTGAAGCCAATACCGAGGTTTTCCTCGGCCATCGACGTGTCTAGCTGACGGACCAGGCCATCGCGCACTTGGCGCAGCAGGAGTCCGAAGCTGGGGGGATGGGCGTCAGGGCAGATCATGGGTGAGCATTCTCTTCCAAAAAATATATTTCTCAATAGAAATATTTAATCTGGAACCAAATGCTGTGTTGCAACAAGCAGAACAATGCGGAGGTCGCTACCTTAATGGCGCCCTGGACTGGCCCGGTATTACAATTTGGACAATGGATAACACTTTCAGGCCAGAGCGCGAGACCGACGCCACCCAGATGATCCGCAACCCGGTCCTGGACTGGTTCGAGCGCGACGATGGACTGGGCGTGCTCGGCTTCCGGATCGAGAGCGCCCGCGGGCTGGATCGGGAGATCGACTGGCACCAGCACCGGCGCGCGCAGCTGATCTGCGTGGAGGCGGGCCTGCTCACCACCCGCACCCGCCATGGCACCTGGTCGCTGCCGCCCGGCTGCGCCGGCTGGATGCCGCCGGGCGAGCCGCACACCGTGGATATCTGTGGGCCGCTGCGGGGCTGGGGCATCATCGTCAGCGCTGCGATGGCCCATGACCTGCCCGACGAGCCCTGCGTGGTGGCCATTTCCGATCTGCTGCAGGCCCTGTCGCTGCGGGTCACCGCATGGGTGCCGGCGGCCGAACCCAGCCTGCGCCAGCAGCACATGATCGAGGTCCTGCTGGACGAAATCCGCAATGCCCCGCGCCAGCGCATGCATCTGCCGATGCCGCAGGACCGACGCCTGCTGCGGATCGCCTCGCAGCTGATCGCCGATCCGGCCGACGGCCGCAGCCTGGAGCAATGGGCCCAGTGGGCGGGCCTGTCGCCGCGTACACTGACCCGGCACTTCCGCGATGAAACCACGCTCAGCTTCGCCCAGTGGCGCCAGCAGGCCCGGTTGGCCGAGGGCCTGCGCCGCCTGTCCGATGGCCAGAGCGTGTCCGACATCGCGCACGAACTGGGGTTCAGCAGCCCCAGCGCCTTCGTCACGGTGTTCCGCCGCCACTTCGGCAGCCCGCCCGGGCGCTATCTGGCGCGCAGCGGACACCCCCTGAACCCATCACGCGGCTTGGCATCCCCGGCCGCATCCGGATAATCATCCGCCTGCGAGGGCGACAGCCGTCGCCGTCCCTTGCCACAGGTAACAATCCCGCATGACCGATCTTGCCCGCCCCGCGTTCCACGGCTTTGAACAGCTGCCCCTGCGCGAGTACGCCGAACGGGCGTACCTGGACTATTCGATGTACGTGGTGCTCGACCGCGCACTGCCGTTCCTCGGCGACGGCCTCAAGCCGGTGCAGCGCCGCATCATCTATGCGATGAGCGAGCTGGGTCTGAACGCGTCCTCCAAGCCGAAGAAGTCCGCGCGTACCGTCGGTGACGTGATCGGTAAGTACCATCCCCACGGCGACAGCGCCTGCTACGAAGCGCTGGTGCTGATGGCCCAGCCCTTCTCGTACCGCTACCCGCTGATCGAAGGCCAGGGCAACTTCGGCTCGACCGACGATCCCAAGTCGTTCGCGGCGATGCGCTACACCGAGTCCAAGCTGACCCCGATCGCCGAAGTGCTGCTGGGCGAGATCAACCAGGGCACCACCGACTGGACGCCGAACTTCGACGGCACCCTGGAAGAGCCGACCTGGATGCCGGCGCGCCTGCCGCACCTGCTGCTCAACGGCACCACCGGCATCGCCGTCGGCATGGCCACCGACGTGCCGCCGCACAACCTCAACGAGATCGTCAGTGCGCTGCTGCACCTGCTCGATGACCCGGATGCGACGGTCACCGACCTGTGCGAGCACGTGAAGGGCCCGGACTACCCGAGCTTCGCCGAGATCATCACGCCGATCGCCGATCTGCGCACCATGTACGAGACCGGTTACGGCAGCGTACGGGCGCGCTCCACCTTCCTGAAGGAGAACGGCAACATCGTGATCAACGCGCTGCCGTTCCAGGTATCGCCGTCGAAGGTGATCGAGCAGATCGCCGCGCAGATGCGCGCCAAGAAACTCCCGTGGCTGGAGGACATCCGCGATGAGTCCGACCACGCCAACCCGGTGCGCGTGGTGCTGGTGCCGCGCTCGAACCGCGTGGACGCCGAGCAGTTGATGGGCCACCTGTTCGCCACCACCGACCTGGAGCGCAGCTACCGGGTCAACCTCAACGTGATCGGTCTGGACGGCCGCCCGCAGGTCAAGAACCTCAAGACCCTGCTCAGCGAGTGGCTGCAGTTCCGCGGCACCACCGTGACCCGCCGCCTCAACCATCGCCTGCAGAAGGTCGAGCGCCGCCTGCACATGTTGGATGGCCTGCTGATCGCCTTCCTCAACCTGGATGAAGTGATCCACATCATCCGCACCGAGGACGAAGCCAAGCCCGCACTGATCGCGCGCTTCGCGCTGAGCGAGGAACAGGCCGAGTACATCCTGGAAACCAAGCTGAAGCAGCTGGCCCGCCTGGAAGAAATGAAGATCCGTGGCGAGCAGGAGGAGCTGGCGAAGGAGCGCGACAAGATCCTGGCCATCCTGGACAGCAAGGCCAAGCTGAAGAAGCTGATCCGCGACGAGCTGGTGGCCGATGCGAAGAAGTTCGGCGATGACCGTCGCTCGCCGCTGGTGCAGCGCGGCGCGGCGCAGGCCATCGACGAAACCGAGCTGGTGCCGAGCGAACCGATGACGGTGGTGCTGTCGGAGAAGGGCTGGATCCGTGCGGCCAAGGGCCACGACATGGACCCGTCCACCCTGTCCTACCGCGATGGCGATGCGCTGCTCGGTTCCGTGCGCGCACGCAGCACGCAGCAGGTGGCATTCCTGGACAGCGAGGGCCGTGCGTACTCGACCCTGATCCACACCCTGCCTTCGGCACGCGGCAACGGCGAGCCGCTGACTGGTCGCTTCTCACCGGCCCCGGGCAGCGCTTTCATGACCCTGGCCAGCGGCGAGAGCAACACGCGCTTCGTGCTGGCCTCCACCCACGGTTATGGCTTCGTGACCCGCTTCGAGAACCTCACCGGCCGCAACAAGGCCGGCAAGGCGATGCTCAACCTGACCTCCGGCTCCAAGGTGCTGACCCCGGCCGTGGTCGCCAATCCAGAGACAGACCGCATCGTGGCCGTGACCAGCTCGGGCAACCTGCTGGCGATCGCCGCCAGCGACCTGCCGGAACTGGACAAGGGCAAGGGCAACAAGATCATCGACATTCCCAAGGCCAAGCTCGCCACCGAGCGCGTGGTCGCGGTGGTGTCGGTGGCACCGGGCAACACGCTGCTGGTGCGCAGCGGCCAGCGCACGATGAACCTGTCCTTCAAGGACCTGGACACCTACCTGGGCACCCGCGCCACCCGCGGCCATCTGCTGCCGCGTGGCTGGCAGAAGGTGGAAGGCCTGGCGGTGGAATAACGGTCCCGCATCGACGTGGATCGGAGCGGCCGGGGAAACCCGGCCGTTTTTTTGCGCCCACAGAAAAGGCCGGGTTTCCCCGGCCTTTTCTGTCTGGTGCAGCGTCGGCTGGCTGGCGGATGCTGGCTGGCGGACGAGGGTTTGATGCGGCGTGCGGGCGAAGGCTGGCTGGCGCGCGGAACCCGATGTCGTGGCACCGGTAGTGCCGGCCGCTGGCCGGCTCCCCGGAAGACCCGAACGCACCCGGTCAGTGCGCGGCCGTACCCTTCGCATCCATCTTGCTGGTCTGGTACAGCGCCAGGCCGATCCGCTTGATCAGGCCCAGCTGCTGCTCCAGCCACCAGGCGTGGTCTTCTTCGGTGTCCTTCAACTGCACCAGCAGCATGTCGCGGCTGACGTAGTCCTGGTGCTGTTCGCACAGTTTCATGCCGGCGGCCAGGTTGTTGCGGACGCTGTACTCGGTGTCCAGGTCCTTCTGCAGCATCTCTTCCACGGTCACACCGGGCTCGAACGCATGCGGGCGCATGTCCGGATCGCCGCCGAGGAACAGGATGCGGCGCAGCAGCGCATCGGCGTGCTGGGTCTCTTCTTCCATTTCGTGGTTGAGGCGCTCATAGAGCGCAAACAGGCCCTGGTCTTCGTAGCGGCGCGAATGGATGAAGTACTGGTCGCGCGCGGCCAACTCGCCGCGCAGCAGTTCCTTCAAGCAGGCGATGACGTCCGGGTTGCCTTTCATGGGGGTGCTCCTGATGAATCAATGCGCGCATGGTGCCCTATCTGGAATGCCGGTGATCTAATCGGAATCAGTTGCAGTTGCGCTTCGGTCGGCGTGCACGGGACGTTCACGCCTCCCCTACAATCGAACCACACCCAAGCGAGGGACGCGCAGGATGCGGCATTGGCTGAAGCGGTTGGTCTGGGGCGTGCTGCTAGTGACACTGGCGGCGGTGTTCATGGTGTGGTGGCTGCTGCGTGGCAGTCTGCCCCCCCTCGATGGCGAGCACGCCATGACCGGCCTGGCGGCGCCGGTCGTCGTCACCCGTGACGCCCTGGGCGTGGTCACCATCGACGCCGGAAGCCAAGCCGATGCCATGCGGGCGCTGGGTCTGGTCCATGCGCAGGAGCGCTACTTCGAGATGGACCTGATGCGCCGCACCGCAGCGGGCGAGTTGGCCGAGCTGTTTGGCCCGGCGGCGATCGAGATGGACAAGCGCATGCGGGTACACCGGCTGCGGGCGCGCACCGAGGCCCATCTGGACGTTGCCATGGGCAGCAGCGCCGCTGCCCTGCAGGCCTATGTGGACGGCATCAACCAAGGCGTCGCTGATCTTCAGGTACGGCCCTGGCCGTATCTCCTGCTACGCCAGACCCCCGCACCGTGGCGTGCCGAAGACAGCGTTTTGACCGCGCTGGCGATGTATGCCGACCTGCAGGACCCCACCAATCAGAACGAACTGGCGATGGCCCGGATCCGCGCGGTGGTGCCACCGGCGCTGTATGCCTTGCTCAGCCACGATGGCAGCGAATGGGACGCGCCGCTGTTTGGCGGGGCGCGCGGCAACGCACCGCTACCGGACGCCACGGCGCTCGATCTCCGACGGCTCGATGCGGCGCGGGCAACCGGTGCCGCCACCGCCGGTCATCCGGAGCCCGACGTGCTGGGCAGCAACAACTTCGCTGTATCCGGCGCACTGACCGCGGACGGGCGCGCCATCGTGGCCGACGACATGCACCTGGGACTGCGCGCGCCGAATCTCTGGTTCCGGGTACGCCTGCGCTATCCCGATCCGCACGCGCCCGACGGCCGCGTCGACGTCAGCGGCTTCTCGCTGCCCGGCCTCCCGGCCATCGTCGTCGGCAGCAACGGACACGTGGCCTGGGGCTTCACCAACAGTTACATCGACACCGCCGATTTCCGCAGCGTGCCTGCCAACGCGCCGGGCATCACCACGCATGAGGAGCGCATCCGCGTCGCCGGTCAAGCGCCGGTGGTGCTGCGCGTGCGCGAGACGGCATGGGGTCCGGTACTGCACGAAAAGCCAGACGGCAGTGGGGAGGCGCTGCGCTGGGCGGCGCAGCTTCCCGGTGCGGTCCGTTTGGACTTTGCCGAGATGGCGCGCGCAGGGGATCTCGACCAGGCGCTCCAGGTGGCCGACCGCAGCGGCATTCCCGCACAGAACCTGGTGATCGCCGACCGTAGCGGTCGCATCGCCTGGCGGTTGATTGGCGCACGCCCGGACCGCGCTGCGGGCTGCCCGCCGAACGGCAACACGATCTCGGCGCCCGCAAGCTGCACGCCGTGGGCACTGCGCAGCGATGGCGCGCCCGCATTGATCGATCCACCCACGCATCGGTTGTGGACCGCCAACGGCCGCGTGCTCGATGGGGACGCCTTGGTCACCGCCGGGAACGCCGGCTACGACCTCGGTGCACGCGGCCGGCAGATCCGCGATGGCCTGATGGCGAAAGAGCGTTTCACCGAAGCGGATCTGCTGGCCATACAACTGGACGATCGCGCCCTGTTGCTCACGCGCTGGTGGCACCTGCTGCGCGAGGTCGTCAGCACCAGCGACGACCCTGCCCTGCAGCGGCTTGAGATCGCTACCCGGCGATGGGAAGGCCATGCGGCCGTTGATTCGGTCAGCTACCGGATCACCCGCGATTTCCGCGGCATGCTGATCGACCGTGTTGGCGAAGGCCTGCTGGCGCCGGCGAAAGAACAGCTTGGAGAGGCCTATCTGGAGCCGCGGCTGGGGCAGTTCGAAGGCGTGCTGTGGCCCTTGGTGAACGAGCGGCCGGCGCATCTGCTGCCGCCCCCGTATTCCAGCTGGACGGTGCTGTTGACCGAGACCGCCAAGGCGCTGGAAGCAGACCTCAGCCGTCAGGGACCGCTGGACGCGCGTACGTGGGGAGAACGCAACACCGCCGCGATCTGTCACCCGGTCAGTCGCGCCCTGCCCAACGTCGCCCGACGATGGCTGTGCATGCCTGGCGATCCGTTGCCCGGCGACCGCGACATGCCCCGCGTGCAGGGGCCCGCGTTCGGGGCGTCTCAGCGGATGGTGGTCTCGCCCGGCCACGAAGCCGAGGGATTGATCCACATGCCCGGTGGGCAGAGCGGCCACCCGTTGTCACCGTTCTGGGGCGCAGGACACGACGCCTGGGTGAAGGGAACACCCACCCCGTTCCTGCCGGGCAAGACCGCGTACACGCTGACGTTGGTCCCCGCGGAATGATCAGGGGCGGTGGCCGACCCGCAGACCCTGCCGCGTCTTCCACCGCTCCATCGCATTCAGCAACGGCCCGGTCATGGCCGTGGTCACCAGCGCCATGATCACCAGTACGGCAAACAGGCGGTCCCCCAGGAAGCCCAGCTCGTAGCCCAGGTTGAGCACGATCAGCTCCATCAGGCCGCGGGTGTTCATCAGGGCACCCAGCTTCCAGGCGTCATGATTGCCCATCCCGGCACTGCGCGCGGCACTCCAGGTGCCGATCAGTTTCCCGAGGGTGGCCACCACGATCACGATCAGGCACAGCACCAGGTCGCTGGCCTGCAGTGCATCGGCGCGCATGCGCAGGCCGGTCATGGCGAAGAACAAGGGCAGCAGCAGGGTGACCGCGAACGGCTCGACACGCTCGGCGACGGTATGCCGCAGGGTGGCGTTGCCGGACACCGCCACACCGGCCGCGAACGCGCCGAACAGCGCGTGGATGCCCAGCATCTCGGTGACCAGGGCGCAGCCCAGCGCCATCAACAGCATCACCAGCAGCCAGCGTCCTTCCTGGCCCGGTGCGATCACCAGGCGCGAGAACCACGGGCGCACCACCCCCAGCATCAGCGCGACGAAAGCGACCACGCAGACCAGGTTGATCGTCGCGGGCGCCCAGCCCTGCGATTGCGCAGCCGCCACGATCAGCGCCAGCAGGCACCATGCGGTGGCATCACCGAGCGCGGCGCAGGCAATGGCGGTCTGGCCCAGCGGCGTGCCGGTCATGCCACGGTCGGCCAGGATGCGCAGCAGCACCGGGAAGGCGGTGATGCTCAATGAGATACCGACGAACAACGCAAAGCCGGTGAAGCCCACGCCTGGCGGTGCGTGCGCGCCGTACAGCCAGATCGCCAGCAGCACGCCCAGCACGAACGGCACCGCGATGCCGGCATGGCTGACCACGAAGGCGAAACGACGCCGCCCCCGCAGCCCACCCAGATCCAGCTCCGCACCGGCCACCAGCAGGAACATCAGCACGCCGAGCTGGCTGAGCAGGCCGAGCGAACCGAGCGAGGCCGGCGGGAACAGCACGCCGTGCACCTGCGGCAACAGCGCGCCCAGCACCAGCGGCCCCATCATCAGGCCGGCCGCCATCTCACCGATCACACCCGGCTGGCCCAGGCGACGGAACAGCCAGCCCGCGCCCTTGGCGACCATCAGCAACACCAGCAACTGCAGCAGGAACAGACCAAGCGGCGCATGCAGATGCGCGGCCCAGTCGGCCCCCAGCGACGACTCTGCACGGGCCACCTGTGCGGTCACGGCCGGGCCGGCAAACCGCGCCAGGCCCAGGCCGATCAACAGCGGCAGTGCCACCCAGCCCAGATAGCGCCATGCCAGCCCGCTGCGGCGCATGCCGGTGGTGTCAGAGTCCATGACCGATCCCCATCGATTGAAGGGACGATTCTACGGGCTGTACGCGCTGCCACACCACCGCGGACGACGCGGCCGTGTGGCCCATCGGTCAGGCCAGTGCCTGCTCGTGCACGCCGGCGATCGCGCGCCCGGACGGATCGGCCATCGCGGCAAAACTGGCATCCCATGCGATGGCGGCCGGCGAGGAACATGCGATGGACTTGCCACCCGGCACGGTTTCCGCCGCGGCCTGGGTCGGGAAGTACTGCTCGAACACGTGGCGGTAGAAGTAGGCTTCCTTGGTCTGCGGCGGGTTGTGCACGAAGCGCTTGTCCGCCGCCGCCATCACGCGGTCGCTGACCTGGGCCTCGGCATGCGCCTTGAGCCCATCGATCCAGCCGTAGCCGACGCCGTCACTGAACTGTTCCTTCTGGCGCCACAGGATCGAATCCGGCAGGTAGCCTTCGAAAGCCTCGCGCAGCACCGCCTTCTCGATCCGGCGTGCACCGGCGGGACCCTGCCCGACCATCTTGTGCCTGGCATCGATGCGCATGGCCACATCGAGGAACTCGCGGTCCAGGAACGGTACGCGCGGCTCCACGCCCCAGGCCATCATCGATTTGTTGGCGCGCAGGCAATCGTAGTTGTTGAGCGCGTCCAGCTTGCGCACCAGCTCTTCGTGGAACTCCCGTGCGTTCGGCGCCTTGTGGAAGTACAGATAGCCACCGAAGATCTCGTCGCTGCCTTCGCCGGACAGCACCATTTTCACGCCCATCGCCTTGATCCGGCGCGCCAGCAGGAACATCGGCGTGGACGCGCGGATGGTGGTGACGTCATAGGTCTCCACGTGGCGGATCACTTCCGGCAGCGCATCCAGGCCCTCTTCGAATGTGTACTCGAAACCGTGGTGCACGGTGCCCAGTGCTTCGGCGGCGACGGCGGCGGCAGCCAGATCGGGCGACCCCTTCAGACCGATCGCGAAGGAGTGCAGGCGCGGCCACCAGGCTTCGCTCTGATCGCCATCTTCGACACGGTGGCGGGCATAACGCGCGGCAACTGCAGCGACCAAGGACGAATCCAGGCCACCGGAGAGCAGCACGCCATAGGGCACGTCGGTCATCAACTGGCGGTGCACCGCGCGCTCGAACGCCTCGCGCAGTTCGACGCGGTCGGCCTCGACGCCTTCCACCGCGTCGTAATCGCGCCAGGGGCGTTCGTAATAGCGGGTCAACGTGTCGGTGGCACTGTCGTACCAATGGCCCGGCGGGAACTGCGCCGCGTCGGCGCAGATGTCCACCAGCGACTTCAGCTCGGACGCCACCACCAGGCGGCCGTCCTTGTCGTGGCCCCAGTACAGCGGCACGACGCCGATCGGATCACGCGCGATCAGCACGCGCTGCTGGGCGCGGTCCCACAGCGCGAAGGCGAAGATGCCGTTGAGGCGATTCAGGAAGGACGCCGGGCTGTCCTCGCGGTACAGGGCGTTGATCACCTCGCAGTCCGAGCCGGTCTGGAAGGCGTACGGCTGGGCCAGTTCGGCCTTCAGTTCGCGGTGGTTGTAGATCTCGCCGTTGACCGCCAGCGCCAGGCCGCCGTCCTCGGACAGCAGCGGCTGCGAGCCACCGGCGGGGTCGACGATGGCGAGTCGCTCGTGGACCAGGATGGCGCCGTCATCGACGTACACCCCGCTCCAGTCCGGGCCACGATGGCGCTGGCGCTGCGAGAGGTCCAGCGCATGGCGGCGCAGGGCCGGGAGGTCGTCGCCGGCCTGGAGGCCGAAAATACCGAAGATCGAACACATGGGAACAGCTCCTGATGATGGGGGAATACACGTGTTGCAGGCATTCGACCGGCCACCCGGGCCCGGAAGGGGTAAACCCGGGCCACAAAAAAACCCGCATCGGTCGATGCGGGTTTTCTGGGGTCCGGGCGTGTTGCTTGTACTAGCCCTGGTCGCAGTCCCGCATCGGCCGCGCACGATTATTCGCGCGCAGATTGGTGCGGTTGGTATTGTTGACAGCGGTGGCCGGGAACGAGGACATGGACCGACCGTAACCGGGTTTGGACGGCGGTGCAACTGTTGCGATGGCAACCAAACCGACCGCCGCGGACAACCCGGCGCTCCGGGGCCGGGCCATAATCACCGCCCTTACGCATCACCTGGCTGGCATGACCCTTCGCATCGGACGCATCGCTTCACGCCTGGGCGGCATCGCCCTCACCTTCGCCCTGGTCGCCTGCAGCAGCGCCCCGTCACGGACGCCCGCAAGCATCGTGCAGTCGGTCGAGGGCAAGGCCGCCGACGGCAGCTTCGACAGTGCCTGGGACGCGGCGAAGACCTACGAAACCTTCAACGATCCGCGCGCGGTGAGGTGGTATGAGCGTGCCGCCGCCGTCACTCCGTGGAGCTTCCACAACCCCCAGGCCGAAGAGGCGCTGGGCCGGATCTGGACCCACGGTGAGCTGCTGCACGGCACCGGCCCGAACATCGTCCAGGGCACGGCGCTGCGTGCCTCGCCGCGGAAGGCCGAGCGCTGGTACCGCACCGCGGCCGAGCACGGCAACCCGATGGCCATGCTGATGCTGGCCAAGTTCCATCGCGAACGCGGTGACGCAGCGAGTGCGCTGCGCTGGGACCTGCGCGCGACCATCTACCACCACATGCCGTCCGAATCCTCGCGGCTGCCGCAGGCGATCGAACCGCAGCCGGATGGCACCCTGCATCCGCGGGTCGTCGACATCCAGCGCCGTGCGCAGCATGGCGATGCCGACGCCCAGGTGGATCTCGGCACGCTGTACGAACTCGGCATGGGCCTGCCGCGCGATGGCATCGAGGCACTGCGCTGGTACCGCCGTTCGGCCGACCAGGGCAATGTGTATGGCCAGTACTTCACTGGTCTGCTGCTGGGGCGTGGGCGCGCGGGTGTGACGAAGGATCTCGACGCCGCCGCCGGATGGTTTGCGAAGGCCTCTGCGCAGAAGTTCTATCTCGCCGGTGAAACCTATTGGCGCAAGACCATCGAGCCGCCGTTCTGGACGTTCGAATAGCGCCGGTCGCGGGCCGGCTTGCGTGATGGCGTGGCGACATGGGGAGCCGGCCAGCGGCCGGCACTACCGGGCATTGGCGTCGTTGCGTTTTGTACACATTCCGCAGCGACCTTCAAGTCTGCCCCTGGTCGGGGACATCACCCAGAATGCACGCATGAACACTGTCACCTTCCGCGATGAGACCGTCACCCGCGAGCGCATGCAGGCCATCATCGCCGCGCATCCGCGGGCAGCCCTGTTCGAGAACTGCAGCTTCGATCACGGCGACTTCTCGCGGCTGGACATGGATGGCGTCCAGTTCCACCAGTGCTCGGTCACCGGCGCGTCCTGGCTGGCGGCCTCATTGGAAGAAAGCCAGTGGACGAAGTGCCGTGGCAGTCAATGCGATTTCAGCTCGGCGCTGCTCAGCGATGCGCGCTTCTCGCACTGCGATCTCAACAACAGTCACTGGCGCCGCGCGACGTTGTCCTCGGTACGGTTCCAGGACTGCAAGCTGACCGGCGCGCACCTGCAGGAAGTCACCGGCTGGGCGCTGGAATTCCGCGATTGCCTGCTGGTGAGCGCGGACCTGCGCGGGATGTCGTTCCGCAAGGCGCAGCTGGAGGGCATGGATTTCTCCGAGGCGGAGCTGTCCGGCTGCGACTTCCGCGACGCGGTGTTCAACGGCGGCAGCCTGCGCAACGCACAGACGCGGCTGACCCGGTTTGAAGGTGCGGATCTGCGCGGCACCGACATCAGCGGGCTCAATGTGATGGATGCCAAGCTGTTCAAGAAGGCGGTGATCTCGCAGCGCCAGGCGGCGGCCGCGCTGGCGTCGTTCGGGTTGATCGTGGCGTAGGCGCGAACCGACCAACGGTCGGCGCAGCACGTGCCCCCGGTAGTGCCGGCCGCTGGCCGGCTCCTCCTTCGGTCTGGCCATCACGGGAGCCGGCCAGCGGCCGGCACTACCGCACTCGCGCGACCGTCGGTTTCATCCGCTGGATTCAGGCCAACAGCCGCTCGATCAAACGCTGGTACAGCGCCGGCAGCGCTTCCAGATCAGCCACGCGGACGTTCTCGTCGACCTGGTGGATGCTCGCATTGACCGGTCCCACTTCGATGCACTGCGCGCCCAGCGGCGCGATGAAGCGTGCATCGGAGGTACCACCGCCGGTGCTCTCCTCCGGCGGCGCACCGGCGAACTCACCCAGGACGTCGCGGGCAATCCTGCGCAGCGTGCCTTCCGGGGTATAGAACGGCTCGCCACTGCGATGCCACGTGAGCGTGTACTCGAGAGCATGCCGCTCCAGCAGCGTGGCGATCTCCTGCTCCAGTGCCGGCGCAGTCCAGTGCGGGTTGTAGCGCAGGTTGAACAGCACCTGCAGCTCGCCCGGGATCACATTGTTCGCACCGGTGCCGGCGTGGATGTTGGAGACCTGCAGGCTGGTCGGCGGGAAGCTCTCGAAGCCATCGTCCCAGTGCCGTGCGGTGAGTTCCGCCAGTGCCGGGGCAGCGAGATGGATCGGATTGCGCGCCTTGTCCGGATACGCGACATGGCCCTGCACGCCTTTCACCGTGAGCGTACCCGACAAGCTGCCGCGGCGGCCGACGCGCAGCAGATCGCCAAGCACGGCGGTGGAGGACGGCTCACCGGTGATGCACCAGTCGATGGCCTGGCCGCGCTCGCGGAAGATGTCGGCCACCCGCCGCACACCGTCGATGGCGTCGCCTTCCTCGTCGCTGGTCAGCAGCACGGCCAGCGTGCCGGGATGGTCCGGATGGGCGGCCACGAACTGCTCGGCGGCCACCACGAAGGCGGCCACGCTGCCCTTCATGTCGGCCGCGCCGCGCCCGTACAGCACGCCCTCGCGGATCTGCGGATCGAACGGATCGCTGGTCCAGGCCGAGACCGGGCCGGTCGGCACCACATCGGTATGCCCGAGCAGCACCAGCACCGGTGCGCCCTGCCCGTGTGTCGCCCACAGGTTGTCGACCTCGCCCAGGCGCAGGTGTTCGCAGTGGAAGCCGGCGCGTTCAAGACGGCCGGCCAGCAACGCCTGGCAACCGGCGTCCCCGGGCGTGACCGAGGCACGCGCGATCAGGTCGCAGGTCAAGGCAACGACGTCGTTCACGCGCCCACTCCGAACCGCTGCTTGAAGCCGTTGTCCGAGAAGCCCTGGGTCATCACGCCGTCAGCGCTCACCACCACCGGGCGCTTGATCAGCTGCGGGTACTCGCGCAGCAGCAGCTTCCACTCTGCCTCCGAATCGGCCGCTTTGCGGTTCTCCGGAAGCTGCCGCCACGTGGTGGAGGATCTGTTGATCAACGCGGGGAAGCCGCCGGCCTGGGCCGCCCAGTCGATCAGCGTCTCCGGGGTCGGCTTGTGGTCGCGGTAGTCGACGAAGGTGTACGGCACCTGGAAACGGTCCAGCCACTTGGTAGCTTTTTTGCAGGTGTCGCAGTTCTTCAATCCGAACACGATGGTGGTCATGGCCGTACTCAGTCGGCCAGGCCGCGCAGCAGGTCGTTGACGCTGGTCTTGCTGCGGGTCTTGGCGTCCACCTGCTTGACGATCACGGCGCAGTACAGCGAGTGCGAGCCGTCCTTGGACGGCAGCTGGCCGGAGACCACCACGCTGTAGGGCGGCACCGAGCCGTAGCTGATCTCGCCGGTGGCGCGGTTGTACACGCGGGTGCTCTGGCCGAGGAAGACGCCCATGCCGATCACGCTGTGGTGGCCGACCACGAAGCCTTCCACCACTTCCGAACGCGCACCGATGAAGCAATGGTCTTCGATGATGGTCGGGCTGGCCTGCAGCGGCTCGAGCACGCCACCGATGCCGGCGCCGCCGGACAGGTGGCAGTGCTTGCCGATCTGTGCGCACGAACCGACCGTGGCCCAGGTGTCGACCATGGTGCCCTCGCCCACGTAGGCGCCGATGTTGGTGAAGCTCGGCATCAGCACCACGTCCTTGCCGAAGTAGCTGCCGCGACGCGCGATCGCACCGGGCACCACGCGCACGCCGGCGCGACGGAACTTGGCTTCATCGAAGCCGGCGAAACGCGATTCGACCTTGTCCCAGAACGGCGCCGGGCGCGCATCCACCACGGCCATGTCGTTGACGCGGAAGTACAGCAGGACCGCCTTCTTCAGCCACTCGTTGACCTTCCAGCCACCGTGGCCATCCGGCTCGGCAACGCGGAACTCGCCGGTTTCCAGGCCATCGATGACGCGGCCGACCAGCGGCTTGGTGGAACCTTCGATCTCATGCAGGGTCAGCGTGGCGCGGCGCTCGAACGCACTTTCGATACCGAACTTGAGCTCCTCCACGCCCGGCGTGGCCGGCTTGCGCAGCGACTTGCGCGCGATGGTGGCGTCACGGCTGGCACTGCGCTTGGCTGCGCTCTCGGCCGGGGTGGCGGCAACCTTGCGGGCCGGTGCCTTTTTCACGGCCGCCTTCTTCACTGCGGGTGCCGCCTTTTTCGCTGCGGCAGCGGTCTTCTTCACCGCAGGCGCGGCAGCAGGGGTCTTGGCCGCGGCGGACTTCGCGGCGGTCTTCTTGGCAGGCTTGGTGGCCATCAGTGGGGGTCTCCGGCGTTTCGATCAGGGTCCAGGCAGGCGAGCATCGCGTCTTGCAGCTGCTGTCTGGCGGATTCGGTCAGGGCGTGATCATGCTCATCGCTGATCACGAACATGTCTTCGGCGCGCTCGCCGAAGGTGGCGATGCGCGCATCATGCACGCGCAGCCGCTGGTTGCGCAGCACGAACGCCACGTCGGCCAGCAGGCCGGGGCGGTCGGGCGCGACCAGGCTGAAACGGGTGCTGGTGGTGTCGCCATCGGTGATGTCGCGGAACTCGATGCGCGGCGCGAAGCGGAAGTGGCGCAGCTGGCGCGGGATGACCCGGCGCGACGGGCGCAGGCGGGTCAGGTCGCCGGCCAGCGCTTCACGCAGGCCGGCTTCCAGGCGCAGCGCATCACCGTCGGCGAAGCTGTCCGCCGGGGTCACTTCGAACGTATCGAAGATGGTGTCGACCGGGCCGTCCAGCACGCGGGCGCGATGGATGCCGTAGCCCTTGCGGTCCAGCGTCATCACGATCGCGGCGAACAGGCCGTCGCGATCCGGCGAGTGCACGAAGACTTCCAGCGCATGGTCGTCCGGGGTGATCCGGCGCACCTTGACCAGGGTCTGGCCCTGCTTGATCGGCACCAGCGCGGCCGCCTGCCAGGCGAGCTGCTCGGGCCGCAGCCGGATGAAACTCTCATCGGGCATCACCGTGAACTGGCGCTCGATCGTCGCATCGTCGTAGCCGCGCTCGCGCACCAGCTGGCGCACCGATTCGCGCGCTTCGGCGACACGCTCGGCGGCCGGCATCTGGTTTTCCAGGCCATCGCGCAGCGCGCGTCGCGCGGCGAAATACAGGTCGGCCAGCAGCCGATCCTTCCACGCATTCCACAGCTTGGGGCTGGTACCGGCGATGTCGGCGCAGGTCAGCAGATAGAGATAATCGAGCCGGTCGCGGCTGGCCACCAGGGTGGCGAAGCGATGGATCACCTCCGGATCGGAGATGTCCTGTTTCTGCGCGGTGACCGACATGCGCAGGTGCTGCTCGACCAGCCAGGCCACCAGCTCGGTATCGGAACTGCTCAGCGCCAGCGCCTGGCAGAACTCGCGCGCATCCACCGCACCGAGTTCGGAGTGGTCGCCGCCGCGTCCCTTGGCGATGTCATGGAACAGGCCGGCCAGCAGCAGCAGCTCCGGCTTGCGCAGGCGCGGCCACACTTCATGCGCGATCGAGAAGCGCTCATCGGCGCGACTGCTGGCGAACAGGCCGATGTTCCGCAGCACCATCAGCGTGTGCTGATCGACGGTGTAGACATGGAACAGATCGAACTGCATGCGACCGGAGACCTGCGCGAACGCGGGAATCCATTGGCCGAGCACGCCCAGCCGCGCCATCCGCGCCAGGGTGTCGACCGCGCGCGGGCTGCGCAGCAGCGCAAGGAACTGTTCGCGGGCGGCGGTGCTGGCTTCGGTATACGCGGCCAGCTCGGGCAATGCTTCGGCCAGCGCGCGGGCGGTCAGCGAATGCAGGCCGCGCACGTCCGGGTTGTAGGCCCAGCTGGAGAACAGCGCGAACACCTGCTCGATGTCGCCCTGCGGCCACGCGGCATCATTGGCCGCCAGGTAGCCGCGACGCAGCGAGAAACCGACGCTGACCGGCTCGGGCACCGCTTCGCCATCGAACTGTTCTTCAAAGCGCTGCAGCAGGCGGTCACTGATCCGCCGCACCACGGTGGCGCTGCGGTAGAAGCCCTGCATCATTTTTTCCACGGCCAGGCTTTCGATGTCGTCTTCGAAACCCAGGCGGGCGGCGAGTGTCTTCTGGTAATCGAAGCGCAGGCGCTCTTCCGGCCGGTTGGCGACCAGGTGCAGGCCGAAGCGCAGCCGGGCCAGCGCGCAGCGTTCACGCTTGAGCGCAGCCGCCTCATCCGGGCCGAGATGGCCCAGGCCGACCAGGGCTTCCAGGTCGCGCACGCCGAACGCGCGCAACGCCATCCAGCCCAGCGTATTGAGATCGCGCAGCCCGCCGGGGCCGTCCTTGATATCCGGCTCGAGGTTGTCGGCGGTGTCGCCGAAGCGCTGGTGGCGGGCCAGCAGTTCCTCGCGCTTGGCGAGGAAGAATTCGCGTGGCGGCCACAGGCCCTCCACGTTGACCGCCGCCTTCAAGGCCTGGCGGGCCGCGTCATCGGCAACCACCGGGCGCGACTCGATCAATGCGGTCAGTACGGTCTGGTCGGCGCTGGCCTGGGTGCACTCGGCCGGCGAACGCACCGCGTGGCTGACCGGCAGGCCGCAATCCCACAGCAGCGCGAAGAAGCGCGCCAGACCGGATTCGTGGCGTCGCTGCTGGTCGGGTATGCCCAGCACCAGCACGTCGATATCCGAGCGCGGGAACAATTCGCCGCGCCCGTAGCCGCCGACGGCGAACAACGCCAGCCCCGATCCCGCCGGCAGGCAGCGATGCCAGGCCAGCCGGATCAGGTGATCGGCCGCGCGGGCGCGCAGCGCGAGCAGGCGCTCGATGTTGTCGCCCTGGTCGAAGCGGCGGTACAGCCGTGCGTCGGTCTGTTGCAGCGACTGGCGCGCCAGTGCCGCCCAGTCCGGGTCGGCGACGGATTCGGCCGGCGCGTCCAGCATCGGGCTCGCCGGCAGCATGCTCAGACCTGCGATTCGCCGGGCGAGAGGGTCAGCACGTCGACGCCGGTCTCGGTGACCGCGACCATGTGCTCCCACTGCGCCGACAGCTTGCGGTCCTTGGTGACCACGGTCCAGCCGTCCGG
>Ga0160443_100312_pt1 | contig 45814 bp, 37 predicted proteins | sample HID1972I_E1MG_FD_108244 | JGI IMG/M metagenome (GOLD analysis project Ga0160443, IMG submission 108244) | Enriched pill bug-associated microbial communities from UW Madison campus, WI, USA - HID1972I_E1 MG | ecosystem: Host-associated > Arthropoda: Insects > Digestive system > Unclassified ... | reverse complement strand
GATCTGAATTGCCTTCTGTACGCCCTGAGGTTGAATCTGCGCCCACGCGCCGGTCCAACCGACTCCGCACCGCGGCAACCGCAACTCCGGTGACTTCGAACGTTGCAGCGACGGCGGACAGCTCCTCTGCGGATGCGGTCACCGCCGAGTCCTCCGGTGCCGTGATGAGTCGTCGCGCCCTGCGTCTCGCGCTCGCAGCATCCGCCGCTCCGGCGATCGCCGTCGCTGCGACCGCCGAGGATGCAGCAGGCATCCCGGTGGGCGAAGTCGAGCGCGTCGCTGAACCGACTCCGGTCGTCGAGGCCGAGCAGGTCGTCGAGGCGACTCCGGTCGTCGAGGCCGAGCCGGTCATGGACGCGTTCGCACAGGCATCCGGTGCCTTCGGCTTCAGGCCCGTCGTCGACGACGAGCCCGCGGCATCCGTTCCCGAGGCCGAAGTGCCTCTGCTCGTCGGCGCGACGCCGGCATCCGCGCATGCCGCTCCGCGTCGCCACCGTGTGACGAAGCGCCTCGTCGCCGCAGGCGCGAGCCTGGGCGTGATGACGGTGGCCGGCTTCATGGCCGTGTCGATGACACTGCCCGCGAGCGCTGTGGCGGCAGCGCGGGGAGGGGCGGCTCCGGTGGCATCCCTCGTCGCCGCCGACGCCGAGAAGTCGAGCACCAAGCTCCCCGACGACGAGATCCAGGCGTTCGTCGCTTCGGCCGGTGTGCAGGACGAGGTGCTGACGCGTTCGGACGAGTACTCGACGGTGTCGCTGATCGACGTGGCGGCCGAAGAGAACATCCGCTACTCGGACAGCCTGTACACGAACGACCCTGAGGCCGCCATCCAGTGGCCGTTCATGGTCGGTGTCGCGATGAGCTCGCCCTACGGCATGCGCAACGGACGCATGCACGCGGGCATTGACCTGGTGCCAGGTGCGGGCGCGACGATCCAGGCCATCGCCGACGGAACGGTGCGGATCGCGACGGAGTCGGGCGGCGCCTACGGCGTCACCGTGTACGTCGATCACGTGATCGACGGCAAAGTCGTGACCAGCCACTACTCGCACATGCAGCACGGGTCGATCGCGGTCAAGGTGGGGCAGAAGATCAAGGTGGGCGACACGATCGGAAAGGTCGGGAACACCGGCCGTTCCTACGGTGCGCACCTGCATTTCGAGATCATCATCAACGGCTCCACGGTCAATCCGCTGGACTGGATGCGGAAGAACGCGGGCCGGTACTCGTACTGACTCCTCGATTTCGTGAGACGGGCTCGCTGATGGTAATCTCGTCTGGTTGCCCTGACACGGGCAGCACGCCCCGATAGCTCAGTGGCAGAGCACTTCCATGGTAAGGAAGGGGTCGTCAGTTCAATCCTGACTCGGGGCTCGTAGCGCTTGTTCTGCGGAGCGGGCGATTGCGGCGGAGTAGCTCAGTTGGTGAGAGCGCACGACTCATAATCGTGAGGTCGCGGGTTCGAATCCCGCCTCCGCTACAGAACACTGGTGATCAAGGAAATTCGGATTCCTCAACCCAGCGCGCATACCCAGCGGAAACGAAACGAGTAGGTACTCGTGACGACGTCCAAGGAACAAGCGCTACTGACGTCGGCCTCGTCGTCGCTGGAGCCGTTGAGCGGATGCGACAGCTGACACCTCGCCAGGTCGCCGAAGCCGCATGGCACCCGAACCATCCGATGATTATCGAGGAGTTGGTGGAGGACTCGGTAACGAAGCAGCTGTGCCATCCTGAGTTCTGGGAGACGTGATTGCGCCAACCGCGTTCGTCTGCCCGTCGTGTGGTCACCTGCAGCTCAGGCGAACGGGCACTATGCGCGGCTCGTTGCAGCGCCCAAGCTCATCTCTGGTGCTTGAGGTCGTCCAACTCGGCCGTGACCGGTTCCAGGCACCCAGCCACCGGGCCCCCTGAAACGACAAACCGCCCCTCACCCTCCGCAGAGGATGAGGGGCCATGCTGGTCAGGTGCGTGAGTACGCCGACGGTTAGATCACGCTGATCTGTCCGGCGCTCACTCCTCCTGGATAGCTCAGAACCACATCCCACACCCCGGGACCATAGAAGTACACCGCGAGAGGGTTCCCCTCAAGCTGGGGGCTGCTCGGTGGGATGAAGGCCATACGCGTCGAGTTCGTCCAGGTCGTTGACCAAGTCCCATCGTGGCCATACGCCGATATGCCCCCGGTCCCTGATGCGCGGGTGACCTGTACAAACGTTGACCCGGATGCGATCGGCAGCGCGGACGCAGGGAAAGACACCTGAAGCTGCGCAACCGACCCTGCCACGACTACCGGTGTGATTACGCGAAGCTCGTAATCGGTCGGCGTGGAGGCAGCAGCAAGCGGGGTGGCGACCGCCGCGGCGATGACAGGAACGCCCCAAGCGCTCGCTTTCAGAAGCGTGCGGCGGCCGATGTCGGGTTCGGGAGAGATCACCGCATAAGCCTATGGGCTGCGTAGATCGACAACGACCACGCGCCCCTTCACCCTCCCGCAGTGTGCGGAGAGGATGAGGGGCTGTGCGAGATCGAGTCAGCGGTCGTTGTGGGCGTAGTCGCGATCGTGTCCATGGCCGATGAGTCGACCGACGAGAAATCCGGCGGGGATGCTCAGCAGGGCCCACGCCACCACTGCCATGACGACGCTGGTGAGTGGGTCCATGGCATCCTCCGTTCGACTGTTGGGTGATCGTATGACCTGCAGCGCTGCTGCGGCATCGGGAGCGAGCCCGACTGTTCGGGCCGCGAGCATGGGGCCCACGCCGCGGCAAGCTCCGACGTGCGAAGGGGTCGCTTTCGGATGGCTGGCGTCTCGCGCGCAAGCACGGGCCGCTCTGATCTTTGTGAAGAACGAAGCGTCGACAGGCGGAAGAATTGCCTCAAAGAACGTAACCCGACGGACAGTGCTGGCGGGCGCGGCATGGAGCGTACCGGTGGTGGCAACCATCGCTACCGTCCCCCCTGGCGGCTGCCAGTGGCACCGAGGACATCACGGCGTGGTTCGTAAGGGACTGCAGCAAGCGGGTCCCCGTGACTCTGTACATGACGAACAACACGTCGCAGTATCAGCGAGCACCATCACGGGAATTCAGCGGCAACAACCGGCGGCGTTCGAGGCTGATCAGACCGCATAACCGGATGCCATGTGCAGGCATGGGAATAGACCGGGTGCGAACCTTGAGGTCGCGGGTTCGAATCCCGCCTCCGCTACAGATTGAAACCCTCGGAATTTCCGGGGGTTTTTGCGTTTCCGACGGCATGCACCCCCGAAGCGCCACGCAGGAGTGGACAGTGGCCCACTCGGCTGAGTACAGGAAATGCTGTACTATCGGACCATGCTGACGACGACCAGGCCGCATACGGCTGCGCTCTCCCGTCTGGGACACGCCCTGTCGGATCCGACTCGAGCGGGTGTGCTGCTTGCGTTACGGAATGGGCCGGCGTATCCGTCGGAGCTGGCAGAGGATCTGCAAGTGTCGCGGCAGGTGATGTCGAATCAGCTGGCCTGCTTGCGTGGATGCGGACTCGTGGAGGTCGTCGCGGAAGGTCGGCGTTCGTCCTACAGGCTCGTCGGCGACGGCCTCGGTCCCGCTCTCGGTGACCTTCTGCAGCTGGTTCTGTCGGTCGAGCCGGATTGCTGCTCGGAAGAGGGGTGCAGCTGCGCATGAGCGTCGACTCCCTTACGCACGGCCGGCGTCGGATCCTGCACCGACGAATCCGCTGGATCGTCGCCGCGACCATCGGCTACAACCTCATTGAGGCCGTTGTCGCCATCAGTGCCGGGGCTGTCGCCTCGTCAGGTGCGCTGGTCGCCTTCGGCCTGGACTCGACGATCGAGGTGCTGTCCGCAGCTGCTGTGGCCTGGCAGTTCACGCGTGACGATCCGGAGCGGTGGGAGAAGGGCACGCTGCGCGTCATCGCGGTGGCGTTCTTCGCCCTTGCCGCCTATGTGACCGGAACCTCGCTGATCACGTTGATCGGGCGTGTCGAGGCGGAGCACAGCACGGTCGGCATTGTCATCACCATCTTGAGCGTCATCATCATGCCGGTCCTCTCGATGGCCGAGCGGCGGGCGGGGCGCGAGCTGGGATCGGCGACAGCTGTAGCCGATTCGAAGCAGACGCTGATCTGCACCTATCTCTCCGTGGCGGTGCTGGGCGGTCTCCTGCTCAACACATTGCTCGGATGGTGGTGGGCCGATGCGGCTGCGGGTCTGGTCATCGCCGGCTTCGCGGTCAGGGAGGGGATCGAAGCCTGGCGGGGAGACGCGTGCGCGACCTCGGTCGGCATGGTGCTCGAAGTCGGGGACGATGATCACGACCACTCGGTCGGCTGATGCCCGCCTCGGCGGGCACGGCTGAGGCCCGCGCTGAGCGGACCATCCCGCTCACGGCGCGATCGGCATCCAGTCCGGGGGAGTGCGACGCTCGGCGCGTTCCATCTCCGACGCGCGGATGCCCTCCTCGACCACGTTCGCGAAGATACGGCCCCCGGCCATGCCCGGGTGGATGCGGTCGCCGGCCAGCAGATCCTCGTGCGCCGCGATGGCCCCCGCCCAATCGGCGACGACCACGCCGCTGCGGGCATCCGCGAATGCGGTGAGCTCGCTGTTCACCCCGGGGATCCAGTCGCGCGGCGCGTACGCGTTCACGAGCACCAGGTCGCGGTCGCGCCCCACGGCATCCGCGATCTTCTGCAGTGATCCCGCGTCCACCGAGCCGTTCGTGCCGAGCGCGACGACGACGTGCTTGCGCAGCCGCCCAGACGAAGCCAATACGTCGATGATGTCCGGCCCCGCCCAGCTCTGGCGGGACACGGCGGCGTCGACGTCGATGCCCGGCAGCTTCTCGTACAGGGCAGGAGCGGATGCCAGCATCACCGAGTCCCCGACGGCGGTGATCTCGTCGCCCGTGATCGCCTCGGGCGACGGTGCGGGCTTCGGCCGCCGGTCGGCAGCATCCGCCATCGCCCGCTGACCCGCCCTGATCGTCATCTCCGACGTCGTCATCGGCGGCGCGCTCGCGACCGCGGCGGTCGTGCCGCCGAGTGCGAGCAGCCCGGCCAGCGCAGCCGTCAGCATCGTCAGCCGGCTTACCGGGCCGCGGGCGAGCCGCTCCCGTACGGCGCGCAGCGAGCGGCGGAATCCGTGCCGACGCAGCGGAGTCTCGACGAACTGGTACGAGGCGGCTGCCGCGACCAGCGACAGGGCCAGCGCGAGCGTACCCGCCCACACCGGCACTTCGTCGACGCTGCCCGAGACGCCCAGCCCGCTCGCCGCTGTGACGAGCACGAGCACCGGCCAGTGCCACAGATAGATGCCGTATGAGCGGTCGCCGATCCACCGCAGCGGCTGCACGTCGATCGCCCGCCCGAACCAGGAACCGGGCAGCACGCCGGCGAGGATCGCGAGCAGAGTGCCGACGGATGCCAGCAGCAGCGTTCCCGGGAACCCCTCCGCCAGATCCGGGTGCATGGCCGCGAGCACGATCAGCGCGAGTCCCAGCATCCCGACTGCGACGCCGCCGAGTCGCGCCGTGCGCGAACGCATCCATTCCTTCTCCGGCATATTGCGGATGCCGAAGGCCAGCGCGATGCCGAGCAGCAGTCCGAACGCGTGCGAATCAGTGCCGAAGTAGGCGCGCGTCACGGCATCCGATCCCACCAGAATCGACATCCACCAAGCAGACGCGACCGCGGCCGCGAGGGCGAATGCCACGAGAATCCACCGCACCCGCACCCGCAGCACCAGCAGCAGCACGGGCAGCAGCAGCGGCCAGAGCAGGTAGAACTGCTCCTCCACAGCCAGCGACCACACATTGCGGAACAGCTCGGGCTCGGTCGCCGTGAAGTAGTCCGATCCGCCCGCGAGCGCGACCCAGTTGTAGCTGAAGGTCGCCGCCCCCAGCAGCTGCCGGCCGATTCCGACCAGCACGTCGCCGCCGATCAGCCAGGCCGTGGTCGCGCACACCGTGAGCATCAGCGCGAGTGCGGGCAGCAGCCGGCGTGCACGACGGCGCCAGAAGTCGACCAGGCGATGGCGCAGCGTGTGCCGGGTCGGTCGCAGCAGCAGCGAGGTGATGAGGAACCCGCTCACCACGAAGAACACGTCCACGCCGACGAAGCCGCTCGCCAGTCCCGTATGGGGGAACAGGTGGTAGATCAGCACCAGGGCGACGGCGATCGCGCGGAGTCCGTCGAGCCCCGCGTACCGCGGAAGGTGGGGCGAAGACGGAGACATCACAGCGGCAGAGGGTGCTTTTCTACGAGGGGAAGGACCCTCCAGTTTAGGCTGGGCGGGTGCGCATTCGCCTGGACATCGCCTATGACGGCACCCACTTCCGCGGGTGGGCGACGCAGCCCGGGCTGCGTACCGTGCAGGGCGTGCTCGAGGCGGCCCTTGCCCGCATCGTCGGCTCCGACGTGCGACTCGTCGTCGCGGGACGGACGGATGCCGGAGTGCACGCCTCCGGGCAGGTGGCGCACGTGGACCTCGACGACGCGCAGTGGTCGCGTGTCGCGGCGAGGCAGGCGCGTGCGGGGGCGGATTCGGCGGCATCCGATCCCGCCGGCTCGCTGGCCCGTCGCATCCGCGGTGTTCTCGGTCAGTACCCCGATGCGACCGTCAGCCGCACCTCGTTCGCGCCGGAAGGGTTCGACGCGCGCTTCTCGGCGGTGTGGCGCCGGTACCGCTATCGCCTGGCCGACCTGACCGTCGGCTACGACCCGATGCGCCGCGACGACACGACGACGGTGCGGGCCTCGCTCGACGCGGATGCCATGGATGCCGCCGCGCAGACCCTGATCGGCCTGCACGACTTCGCCGCGTACTGCAAGCCGCGCGACGAGGCGACGACCATCCGTACGCTGCTGGATTACCGCTGGGTTCGGGATGCCGAAGGCGTGCTGATCGCCGAGGTGAAGGCCGACGCGTTCTGCCACAGCATGGTGCGCGCGCTGGTCGGCGCGTGCGCGGCCGTCGGCGAAGGCAGGCTCACGGTCGATGATGTGGTGCGCCTGCGCGATGAGCTCACCCGCACCAGCGCGTTCAAGGTGCTGCCGGCACGCGGGTTGACTCTCGCGGAGGTCGGATATCCGGCCGACGAGCTGCTGGCATCCCGCGCCGAGCAGACCCGCAACCGGCGCGACCGGGAGACGTGAGTCCGGGAGAGAGCGTCCAGTCAAGAGGGCGGCTGCTGCCAGGCGACGGCGGTACCGTGGGCGTATGAGGCTGATCTCGTACAACCTGCGCAAGCACCGGGCTGCCACGGAGCTGGTGTCGCTGGTCGAAGAACACGATCCCGACATCCTCTGCCTGCAGGAATGCGACACGACAGCCCTGCCGGATGCCATCGGCGGGCTCTCGCTCGTGCAGGCCACCAGCGGCAACCGTCTCGGACTGGCCATGTTCCTGCGCAGCAACCAGTTCCGCGTGGAGCAGACCCGCACGATCGGGCTGAAGAAATCGCTGCACGACCGCGTGCTCAAGCCCGCCCATGAGCGGGTGCTCGGCGCCAGACTGAGCAACATCGACACGGGCCACAGGCTGATCGTGGCCTCATTCCACGCCGCCCCGCTGACCGCACTGAACTCGCTGCGGCGCAACCAGATCCGTGCCGGGCTGGATGCGCTGCAGGCACTCGGACCCGACCTGCCCGTGCTGATGGTGGGGGACTACAACTACCCGGTGTTCAAGGAGAACCTCGGGCAGACGGTGCGCGAGCACGGGTATCGCCTGACGCTCAGCGACGACCGCACCTACACGCGCTACCGGGTGTTCCGAGGGCACTACGACTTCGCCACCTCGTCGGGCTTCGACATCGCCAACATCACGACGCTGCCGCAGGGCACCAGTGATCATCGCCCGATCCTGGTGACCGCCGCAGCCGTGTAGGCGGATACGTCCTCGCCCCTGTTGAGCTACCTCGCCCCTGCTCAGCTGCGTAAATGAGCAGGGGCTGCCTAGCTGAGCAGGGGCGGCGAGCAAGGAAGGCACCCGCAGCACCGAATCCGCGAAACGCCCGGGATGCTGTAAGCTGTCTCCTTGGTGCCTGCACCTCGGTTCGCCGAGGAACCGGGCACGACGAACGTGAGCCCTCCACTGGCGTGTTCCCCATCTCGGGCAGAGACGGAGAACCACCCCGGAGTGGGATTCACGAACCTCTCCGTTCGAATCAAGAAAGCAGCACTATTGTGACGCGCACATTCACCCCGAAGGCCGGGCAGATCCAGCGTGACTGGATCGTCATCGACGCCACCGACGTGGTTCTCGGCCGCCTCGCTTCGCACGCAGCAGCAATCCTGCGCGGCAAGCACAAGCCGACCTTCGCTCCGCACGTGGACGTGGGCGACTTCGTCGTCATCGTCAATGCCGGCAAGGTGGCCCTCACGGGTCAGAAGCTCCAGAAGAAGATGGCCTACCGCCACTCGGGTTACCCGGGCGGCCTGACGGCCACCAGCTACGCCGAGCTCCTCGAGAAGAACCCGGTCCGCGCCGTGGAGAAGGCCGTCCGCGGCATGCTCCCGAAGAACACCCTGGGCCGCGAGCAGCTGTCGAAGCTGAAGGTGTACGCCGGTGCCGAGCACCCGCACGCCGCGCAGCAGCCCACGCCGTACACCCTCGACCAGGTCGCCCAGTAAGCGCCGCTCAGACTAAGGACATACTCGTGGCTGACATTCAGGACACCGCAGAATTCCCGCAGAACTTCTCGACCGCGACCCCCGAGGCCGCGGCCACCGAGACCGAGACCCCCCGCCCCGTGCTCTCCGTGCCGGGCGCTGCCGTGGGCCGTCGCAAGCAGGCCATCGCCCGCGTGCGCCTCGTTCCCGGTTCGGGCACCATCACGATCAACGGTCGTACCCTCGAGGACTACTTCCCGAACAAGCTGCACCAGCAGCTGATCAACGACCCGTTCACCGCGCTGAACCTCGTGGGCGCATACGACGTCATCGCCCGCATCTCGGGTGGCGGCGACTCGGGCCAGGCCGGCGCGCTGCGCCTCGGCATCGCCCGTTCGCTGAACAACATCGACGCTGAGAACAACCGTCCGACCCTCAAGAAGGCCGGCTTCCTCTCGCGTGACGCCCGCGTCATCGAGCGCAAGAAGGCCGGTCTCAAGAAGGCCCGCAAGGCTCCTCAGTACTCCAAGCGCTGATCCGCAGTTCCTCTATGGCACTGTTCGGTACGGACGGCGTGCGAGGGCTGGCCAATGGCACCCTCACCGCCGAACTCGCGCTCACCCTGGCCCAGGCGACTGCTGTCGTCCTGGGCCAGGGCCGTATCGCCGAGGCACGCAAAGCCGCCGGCAAGCGGCTCACGGCCGTGGTCGCTCGCGACCCGCGGATCTCGGGTCAGTTCCTCAGCGCCGCAGTCGAGGCGGGTCTCGCCTCCTCCGGCGTCGACGTGCTGGATGCCGGTACGCTGCCGACCCCGGCGGCCGCCTTCCTGATCTCCGACATCGACGCCGACTTCGGCGTGATGATCTCCGCCTCGCACAACCCGGCCCCAGACAACGGCATCAAGATCTTCGCCCGTGGTGGAGTGAAGCTGCCCGACGAGGTCGAGCAGCGCATCGAGGCGACGATGCTGGCCGGCACCAAGCTGCAGCCGACCGGTGCCGACGTAGGGCGCGTCCAGCGCTTCTCGGATGCCGAGGACCGCTACATCCTGCACCTGCTGGCCTCCCTGCCGCATCGTCTGGACGGCATCCACGTGGTGCTGGACTGCGCCAACGGCGCAGCATCCGGGGCCTCGCCCGAGGTCTTCACCAGCGCCGGCGCGAAGGTGACCGTCATCGGGGCGGACCCGGACGGCGTCAACATCAACGACGGCGTGGGCTCGACCCACCTCGACAAGCTGGCCGCCGAGGTCGTGCGGGTCGGGGCCGACGTGGGCATCGCTCATGACGGCGACGCCGACCGCTGCCTGGCAGTCGATGCCGACGGCAACGTCGTGGACGGCGACCGGATCATGGCGATCCTCGCCGTGGCGATGAAGAGCCGCGGCAAGCTGGTCGACGACACGCTCGTTGCGACCGTGATGAGCAACCTCGGTCTGCACGTCGCCATGCGCGAGCACGGCATCACCGTGCGCCAGACCGGCGTCGGCGACCGCTACGTGCTCGAGGACATGAACGCTGGCGGCTACTCGCTCGGCGGCGAGCAGTCCGGCCACGTGATCATGAGCGAGTTCGCCACGACCGGCGACGGCGTGCTGACCGGCCTGCACCTGGTGGCCGAGATGGCGCGCACGAAGAAGACGCTCGCGGAGCTCGCGTCGATCATGACCGTGTATCCGCAGGTGATGATCAACGTGAAGGACGTCGACAAGGACGCCGTCTCGGATCACGCGGGTGTGCAGGATGCTGTGAGGAGCGTCGAGTCGGAGCTGGGCTCGACGGGCCGTGTGCTGCTGCGCAAGTCGGGCACGGAGCAGCTCGTGCGGGTGATGGTCGAGGCAGCGGATGCCGAGACCGCCCACGCCCATGCGGAATCGCTCGCGTCGGTGGTCAGACAGCACCTGGCGCTGTGACCCGCGAGCTCGACCATCGTCGTACTCGCCCCCGTCTGTGGGGGCGTGCGTCGACCTGGGTGGCGGTCTACGGAATCGTTTTGGCGCTGATCGGATTCTGGCCGCAGCCGGTCGATTCCGGTGCCGGGGGATTCCTCAGGCTGATCACCCGGGTCTTCCCGCTGCTGACCTACGAGCGCATCGAGTTCGGCTCCAACATCCTGCTGTTCGTGCCGCTCGGCGTGGGCCTGGCGGTGCTGCTCGGAGGCTCGCGATATCTGGTCATGCCCGTGGCGCTGCTGGTGTCGCTGGCCATCGAGTCGGTGCAGGCCGTGTACATCGCCGCCCGCACGCCGAGCGTCTACGACATCATCGCGAACGTCTCCGGCGCTGCACTGGGACTCGTCGCAGTTGCGGTGTTTGAGGCCTGGCGACGAAGCAGGGATCAGTCGGCGTAGCCGGTCGGGTTCTGCGACTGCCAGCGCCACGAATCGCGGCAGGCGTCTGCGAGCGAGTGGGTCGCGTGCCACCCCAGTTCGTCATTCGCCTTCGCCGGATCGGCGACCGCCCTGGCGACATCTCCGCTGCGGGGTGCGACGACTTCGTAGGGGATATCCCGCCCGCTGGCCTCCGAGAACGCGCGCACGACATCCAGCACGCTGTGCCCGATGCCGGTGCCGAGGTTGTAGGTCTCGACGCCCGGGTGCAGGTGCTGCAGGGCGACTGCATGGCCTTCGGCGAGGTCCATGACGTGGATGTAGTCGCGCACGCCCGTGCCATCGGCGGTGGGGTATCGATCGCCGAACACTGCGAGACGGTCGCGCTTGCCGATCGCGACCTGCGCGACGAAGGGCATGAGGTTGTTCGGGATGCCTGCCGGATCCTCGCCGATCAGCCCTGACTCGTGCGCACCCACCGGGTTGAAGTAGCGCAGCAGAACGGCTTCGAGCTCGGGCCGGCTGCGCTGCACATCGCGGATGATCTGCTCGTTCATCGCCTTCGTCCAGCCGTACGGGTTGGTGATCCCGTGGCCGGAGGGTTGAGATTCGTCGAGGTTGTCCACGCCGTCCGCTGCCGGGCTGTAGACCGTGGCGGATGAACTGAAGACGAGCTTGGTCACCCCGTGCTCTCGCATGACATCGAGGATGTTCAGGGTCGAGGTGAGGTTCGTGCGGTAGTAGTGCGCCGGTTGCGCAACGGATTCGCCGACGGCTTTGAGGCCGGCGAGATGAACGACCGCCTCGAACCGCTGGTCGCTCAGCGCTGCCCGCAGCGCCGACAGGTCTGCGACATCGCACTTCACCACATCGATCGGCCGCCCGGTGATCTGCTCCACGCGTTCGATCGCCGTCGACGTGCTGTTGGAGTAGTCATCCACCACCAGCACTTCGTGACCGGCTTCGAGCAGCACCACCGCGAGGTGTGATCCGATGTAACCGGCCCCGCCGGCGAGGAGAATGCGCACCCGTCGAGACTACTGGAGGTCACTTCTCGATCGACTCACAACGAGCTGAACCTACGATGGAGCCATGACAACCCGAGCCGAGCGCCGTGCAGAGCGCGAGCGACAGCACGAGTCGGACTTCGAGCAGTTCGAGAGCGTCTTCGTGGCGCGTGCCGGCGACGATGGCGATGACGGTCGGCCTCCGCGCCGACCACTGCTGCGCAGCTTTCGGTTCTGGATCCCGATCAGCATTCTGCTCATCCTGATCGCTGTCATCGTCGTCGGCGGGCTCGTCGGCAAGCACGTGTTCGATCGCGCGATGGCGGCGAAGGGCTCGCTCGAGAAGGCGATGCCGCTGGCATCCCAGGTCTCCGACGCCATCCTCACGGGTGACAACGCCAAGGCGAAGGAGCTGGCAGGAGAGCTCACCGAGCTGTCCGCCGATGCACGCGCCCAGACCGACGACGGCGTCTGGAAGAGCATCGAATGGATCCCCTTCGCTGGCCCGAATCTCTACGCGGTGCGCACGGCCGCGGCAGTGACCGATGATCTCGTGAACGACGCGGTCGTCCCTGCGACCGACCTGTCGCTGGCCGCGCTCAAGCCGAAGGACGGCGCGATCGATCTCGCGGGCATCGACACGATGCAGGGTGTGATTGCCCAGGCCTCTAAAGCAGTGACGGCAGCGTCGAAGGCTCTCGACACGATCGACTCAGACGCCCTGATCCCTCAGGTCAGCGGCGCTCTCGGCAAGCTCACCGGCACCGTCGACGAACTCGAGCCGATGCTGCGACCGGCCACCGAGATCCTCGACGTGCTGCCGAATGCCCTCGGGGCCGAGAGCCCCAAGCACTATCTGCTGATGTTCCAGAACAACGCCGAGTCGCGCGGCACCGGCGGCAACCCGGCCGCGCTGGTGCGCATCGATGTCGACAAGGGAAAGATCACCATCGGTCAGCAGGCCTCCAGCGGCGACTTCAAGAACAACCGGCCACAGCCGATCACGAAGCTGAACAGCGAGACAACGGCGCTGTACGGCGACAAGATCGGCCGCTACATCATGGATGCCACGCTCACCCCCGATTTCCCCGAGACGGCGGGGATCGTGCGCGCCTGGTGGGCCGAACGCTTCGGTACGCCGATCGATGGGGTGATGTCGTTCGATCCCGTTGCGCTCAGCTACCTGCTCAAGGCCACAGGGCCGGCCGAGGTGCCCGACGAGACGATCGAGATCGCCGGCTACCGGGCCAAGGTGCTCAAGGAGCCCCTCACCCTGACATCCGACAATGCTGTCGCCTTCCTGCTGAGCGATGTCTACGCCCAGTATCCGGTTCTCGAGCAGCAGGACATTGTGTTCGCGCTCTCGACGCGAGCCGTATTCGATGCGGTGACGTCGGGCCGGGCCGAGCCGAAGGCTCTGCTCGAGAGTCTGACGAAGGCGGTCGACGAGGGACGGCTGATGTATCAGCCATCCGATGAGGAGCAGACGAAGCTCCTCGACGAGTCCCGGCTGTCCGGAAGGATGCCGACCACAAACACGGATGCCACCGTGGTCGGCGCCTACGTGAACGACTTCACGGCGAGCAAGCTGGACTACTACCTGCAACTCGATCTGACCGCCGCGTCCACGCAGTGCTCCGCACCCGACAAGCCCACTTTCGAGGTGAGTGCGACGATCACGAACACGCTCGACGCCCAGAAGGCGGCGAGTCTGTCGGGATACGTCGTAGGGCGCTATTTCAAGCGAGGGATCATCGCGACGAATCTGGTCGTGTACGGGCCCGTCGGCGCCACAGTGACGAAGGTGCTGGTCGACGGCAAGGAAGTGAAGTCGACGGCGAAGCCGCACCTGGGCCGCAGCGCGGTGATGGTGCCGTTGCAGAACACCCCTGGTCAGAAGCACTCGCTGACGGTGCAGTACGAGGGCGAGCCCGGTGAATACGGCCGCTTCGATGTGCGGCACACGCCGATGGTGCGAAACGTGCCCGTCAGCATCGACGCGCCGGGGTGCGCGCCGACCGACTGACGACGGCTCTCGGAACCCGGGCTTCTCACCTTGCGTCCGTCGCTGCTCCGCGCGCCGGAGAAGTTCTGCTCGTCAGGGCCCGCAGACCGGCACTAGCATGAGCTGGGATGCGCCTGCGAGCGCGTCCGCCACCGCGAAATCAGAGGGGATCACGCGATGAGGGGCGACATCTTCAGGCGCATGTTCGGCGGTGGGGCGGCTGTGCTCGTCGCATCCGCGCTCCTGGTGGCGGCGGGAGGTGCGTCTGCGAGTGCGGCGGCGCTGCAGGAGACCGAGCCGAACGACCACTACAGCACGGCGAATCAGCTTCCGCTCGGCGCGACCATTCAGGGCGCGACAGGTGGGACTGCCGCATCGGATGCGGACTTCTTCGCGTTCGATGTTCCCGCGGACGGCCGCGTGGGAATCGATCTCCGATTCCCTGCGGGCCTCGCCGCGGGGAAGGCGTACGACGTCGTGATCGAGGATCAGAAGGGCGGCAGCTTCTTCAGCTGGTCGGTGACCACGGCGGATGCTGCGGGGGAGTACCTGCGCGCCCAGCCGATCTTCCTGGCCGCCGGCGGCTACGTCGTGATCATCGCCGCGTCGGATGATCGGCCCATCTGGAACCAGCCCTACACGCTGAGCGTCACCTCGACCCCGGAGCTGGTCGAGACGGAACCCAATGAGGGCAAGGCGGACGATCTTCCCCTGGGATCGACGATGCACGGGACGACGTTCCTGCTCGGCGGCCGCGACAGCGACTCATACGTCTTCGACGTGCCCCAGGACGGCCGAGTGTCGATCGATCTGCGGTTCGAGGCCGGTCTGCCCTCCGGCCCGGGATACGGAGTGCTCGTCTACCGCGACGACGGGACGCTGTATTCATGGCAGGTGGATGCTTCCGCGTCGGACGGTTCGTTCCTGCGAGATCAGGCGACCTTCCTCGCGGCCGGGCGATACCACCTTCTGATCACCGGAAGTGCGGACCGGGCGACCTGGGGCAAGGAGTACACGCTCGTGGTGACCGCGACGCCGGGGGCCGTCGAGACCGAGCAGAACGACGACTTCGCACGCGCCGATGCTCTGCCCCTCGGCAGACAGATCCACGGCTCGATGCTGGGCATCGGTGACCGCGACCAGGACTTCTTCGCGATCGACATGCCCGCGGCCGGGGCGGTGCGGCTAGATCTCACCTATCCCGCGGGAATGGGCGACGCTGACACGCATCACGTCTCGGTGTTCGACGCGAAGAGGGCTGTGATCACGACGTTCACTCTGAACGGCCGGGATGCCGACGGCAAGAGGCTGCGCTCCACGCCGATTCCCCTGCCCGCGGGCCGCGCGTACGTGCGCGTGCTCGGGGACTATACATGGGCTTCTTGGGCGACGGAGTATGTGCTGTCCGCCACGCGAGTGTCGGTTCCCGGTTCAACCGTGACGCGTCTGGCCGGGACTGATCGGTATTCGACGGCGGTCGCGATCTCGCGGGCGTCATTCCAGCCCGGAGTCCCAGTGGCCTACGTCAGCAGCGGCCTCGACTTTCCCGACGCGCTCGCCGGGGCGCCGGTGGCGGCGATGAATGGCGCGCCGATTCTGCTGGTGCGACCGACCTCGATCCCGTCCGCGGTGACCGCTGAGCTGAAGCGTCTCACACCGAAGCGCATCATCGTGCTCGGTGGCGCCGGCGTCGTCAGCGAGAAGGTCCGCACGCGGCTCGACGCGCTGACTTCCGGGTCGGCCACCCGATTGGCGGGGGCAGATCGGTATGCCACCTCGGCCGCGATCTCACGTGCGTCGTTCCCGAGTGCGTCAGTGGTCTACCTGGCGAACGGTAGCGGCTTTGCCGACGCGCTGTCGGGGGCGCCGGTGGCCGGGATGAAGAAGGGGCCGGTGCTGCTGGTGAAGCGGGATTCCATTCCTGCCTCGGTCGCCAGGGAACTGATCAGACTCAGCCCCTCCGAGGTCGTCGTCCTCGGAGGCGATGGTGCCATCAGTCACCGGGTGACCGACCGGCTCCCGCTCACCACGGAGTACACGGTGCGCTGGCTTTTCGGAGAGGACCGCTACGGTACTTCGGCCGATATCTCCCAGGCATCCTTCGCACGCCAGCCGTCGGTGGCGTACATCGCGAACGGGCTGACGTTCCCCGACGCGCTGGCCGGAGCCGTTGTCGCGGGGATGCAGCGGGGTCCGGTGCTGCTGGTCGCCGCCGGGTCGATCCCGGCTGAAGTGAGGACCGAGCTGCAGCGGCTCAAGCCGCACAAGATTGTGGTCCTGGGCGGAACGGGTGTGGTCAGCGAGAAGGTCAAGGCGCAGCTGGCGCAGTTCGCCATCCCCTGAACGCCGAAGCGCACCGAAGGTCGCCGGGCCAGTCCTCAGAGCACGATGTCGTGCAGGAGGACGTGCCGCGTCAGCGCTTCGCAGCGCCCACCCGGAACACCACCCAGTGGTACAGCACGAAGCGCACGAGCACGACGATGGCGATGCTCGCGAGGTTGACGATGTTGACGGAGAACGGCCCTGCGGGGCGCCCGAGGAACACTCCGACGGCCTGCACGCCGGCCCACAGCAGCAGGGCGCCCAGTCCCGTGCACGCGGCGTTGGTCAGCAGGAACAGCATGAGCTCGTTCACGCGCCCGCGGCGGTCGCGGTTGCGAAAGGTCCACTCCCGATTGCCGAAGTAGGCGTTGATCAGGGCGACGAGCGAGGCGATGATCTTGCCCCACACCACGTCCATGCCCAGCGCGTAGACCAGCAGGTTGAACACCGCGATCTCGATGATGGTGCTGAGCGCGCCCACGACGAGGAAGCGACTCCCGACAGAGGCGAGCCGACGCAGTCGGGGGTGAATCTTCATGGCTCCCTTAGAATACCGGGGGAGTGCGACCGTCCGCTCTCGTCGTACTGTGAGGATCCGCGTGCCCGTAGCTCATCTCGCCGTCGTGATGCCCGCCTACAACGAGGCGGAGGGCATCCGAGGCTTCATCGACGAGATCCGAGAGCACGTCGCACCGCTCGCAGATCGGGTCACGTTCGTCGTCGCGGATGACCGGTCGACGGATGCCACGCTCGCGTCTCTCGCGGGCATCGCTGACGTGCAGGCCGAGCCCCAACCCCTGAACCGGGGTCACGGACCGACGGCTCTGGCCGCGTATCGTGCCGGCCTGGCGCTGGATCCCGATCTGCTCGTGCACGTCGACGGCGACGGGCAGTTCCTCGGCCCCGACTTCGCACGCCTGGTGAAGGCGATCGAGAGCACCGGCGCGGACGTCGTGCACGGCGTGCGCCACAGCCGCACCGACCCCTGGTACCGACGGGTGCTGACCGGAGCCGTGGGACTGATGATCGCCGCGGTCGCGCGCCACCGGGTTCCCGACGTCAACACCCCGTTGCGCGCCTACCGGCCGGAAGCACTGCGGATGCTGCTCGGCGCCGTTCCCGGGGATGCGCTGGTGCCGCACGTGCACTTCTCGCTGGCCGAGGCGCGGGGTGGGTTCGTCGTGCGGTACGTGCCCGTGCGCAGCATCCCCCGTCGCGGCTCCTCCACACACGGCACGATGTGGGGCGGGGGCGTGAAAGCGCTGATCCCACCGCCGCGGCTGCGGAGGTTCGTCGTGGATGCGCTGGGCGAGGCGTGGCGTCTCTCGCTGCGCCCGGGTGCACCGTTGCGCAGCATCCGCTCGGGAAACCGCACGCCGTGAGACTCGCCCGCACCATCGCGTTCTGGTTGCTGGCGGCTGCGCTGCTGGCCTGCCATGTGATCGTGATCCAGCACAGCCTGGGCGCTCGCTTCTGGGAGGACGAGGCGTTCAACCTCACCGTGCCGCGCAACCTGCTCGCCGGGCTCGGCTACGCCAGCGACGGCGCGCTCTCAGGGTCGACGATCACACTGTTCGACCCACGGATCTCCACGGGGCCCACAGTGCTGCTTCCGGTGGCCGCGGTGCTGGCATTCGGTGCGGATGCCGTGATCGGCGCCCGCATGATCCCACTGGCGTTCTGGATCGCGTTGATCGCGGGTCTGATCGTGCTCGGTCGTCGCACGGCCGGGCGCTGGGCGGCGCTGCTCGCGGCCGCGGTGCCGCTGGCGTTCAACGGTCTCGGCAACGTCTCGCCGATTCAGGGGCCCACCGATCTGCTCGGCGAGATCCCTGCGGCAGCGCTGCTGGTGTGGGCCCTTGTCGTGCTGCCGCGCCGAGCCTGGCTGGCTGGTCTGCTGGTGGGGCTGGCCGTGCAGGCGAAGCTGATCGCACTGCTCGCGCTGCCGGGCTTCGCGGTGGCGCTGTGGGTGCTCGCCCCCGGGCGCGGATGGCAGCGGATCGTGCAGACCCTCAAACGCGGGTGGCTGCCGCTGGTGCTGGCCGGGGTGCCGAGCCTGCTGGTCGAGGTGGCCGCGTTCTTCTCAATGGGGCCGGTGAACTTCGTGCAGCATCTGCGCGGTCTGGCGTACTTCGTGCGCGGCGGGGGGCAGCACGTGCAGCCGACTACTGTGCCGCAGAAGCTCGAGACGCTCGCCGGCGCCTGGTTCGTGCCGCCCTGGGTGGCGGTGGCGACGGCCGTGCTGTGCGTGCTGCTCATCGTGGGAGGGCTGCTGGCGATTCGCGGGAGGACAGCGGATGCCGATCGGCTCGCCGTCATGCTGATCGCCGGATCCGCCATCGGCGCGCTGGCCTTCGTCGGTTGGTGGTCGACGGCGGCGCACACCCCGCTGTGGGTGCGGCATCCGGCGCCGGGCGTGCTCGCGTTCTTCCCTGTGCTCGTGATCGGGGCGGTATGGGGTGCAAGGGCGCTCGCCGCCCGCGGAGCGGTCAGCCGCGCACTGGGGCCCGTCCTGGTGGTGCTGCTGAGTGCGTCACTGGTGTGGAGTGTGATCGGGCACGTGCAGCAGACCACGGTGCCGCGCTCCGAGACGCTCGCCAGTCAGCGTGCCGACGTGGCCCCGATCGCGGAGTGGGTCACTGAGACCGGCACGCCGTGGCTGGCTGCGCGCCCGTGGGGCGCTGCGATCGCGCCGATCGTGATGTCGGGCGCGCATGTGGGGCTGTGGGATGCGGGTGCCATGTCCGGCGTTCCCCAGTTGACAGGCGACGCCTGCAAGACCGCGACCCTCGTCGAGGGCTCACGCTATCGGGTGTGCGCGGCGCCCTGAGCGATGCACTTTCGGTCCCTGAGTCGGGCACACGGTGCTCGCTCAGGAACCGCTGAGGTGCGACGTCCGCGTGTCGAATTTTCGGCAGTTGTGGAGAACCGGTGCAGCTGAGCAGCGGTCGCGCAGCCGGCCAGGGGCGACGGTCAGGAACGGAAAGCTCCGACCCCGAATGTAACGAGTGGATAACAAACGGGACCTGATATTCCAGTATTGCTTGCCGAAGGTGGGGATCGGGGATAGCGTGACCGTCGCCTGTATCAATCGTTCCGAGCGATGGTGCAGGTTGATCCGGAGTCGACGCGAGCAACTGGGGCAAGCGTCATGGGAGACGTCCGGTCAAGAGGGTCTGGGGACTCACAAATGGGGAAGTCATCGGGCTGGTTCGTCATGCGTACCGGCCAGACAGTTGTAGCTGGACTCATCGCTGGGGCGTTGATTTTCAGCGGGGCGAGCGTCGCAATGGGCGAGGTGCCTCCGTCGACGGATGCTGCTGCAGACACGAGCGCGCAGGCTGAGGACACGACGTCACTCGTCGCGCCCGAGCCGGAGCAGACGCAGCCCGCCGAGCAGCCTGCACCCGAGCAGAAGCCGGCACCGGAACCGAAGCCGGCTCCGCAACCGAAGCCCGAGCCCGAGCAGAAGTCCGCGCCGGACCAGAGCACCGCACCCGAGCAGACGCCCGAGCAGACGCCCGAGTCTCAGCCCGAGCAGAAGGCGATGCAGAGCACGCCGGCTCCGACACCGACGCCGGCCGTGCGATGGAAGCTGGTCGACGCGAAGGGCACCCTCGTGAGCGGGGCGACCGTCACCCTGCAGGGTCCCCGCGACGACACGGTCGCCGACAACGGCGACGACGAGCAGTGGGCGCACGCCGACCTGGCGACTGTCGAGGACAACATCGGCCAGACCGGATATGCCGGCCTCGACCTCGATCCGACTCCCGGTGCATTCCAGGTCGAGCAGTTCGTCGCAGACGACGACGCGAATGCTGTGGCCGCAGCCGTCCAGCCCGACACCGACTACCGCATCCGCCCGGCCGAGGCGACGGGTTTCGCAGTCGGCGAATCCGCAGTCTGGACCGAGCTGTCTGTGCTGGCGGATGCCGCGCAGAAGACGCCCGAAGTGGATTTGGCGCCACTGCCTATGAAGCGCGACGCGGCCGTCACACCGCAGGATGCGGTGATCACACCGATGGTCGTCGGACCCGAGCCCGGCGCTTCCAAGCCCTACCTCTACTGGGAGGTGCGCGACCAGGGCAACGTGCTGCGGGGCGGTGCAACCTTCCAGGTGCAGGGCCCGCGCACGTCGAGCAGCTTCCTCGGCGCAGAGTTCAATGTGTCCTGGAACTCCACGGCCACTGTGACTGACTGCATCTCCACGCCCTGCACGGGCGCGGATCAGGATCCTGATCCGGGTGAGTTCCTGGTGACCCAGATCGACTCGCACCGAGTCTCGAGCAGTAATCGCTACCACGTTCGCCAGCAGACGGCACCGACGGGGTACTTCTTCACCGTCGCTGGCAACGCCTGGGTGGAGATCCCCGGGACCCGCAATACGCCGTCGGGCTGGTCGAACGGTGTGTACACCTTCAGCCCGTTCAAGGTGAGCAAGGCCAGCGACCTCATCCAGTGCGCGGCCGGATACATCTATCAGATCTCGGCAACTGGCGCGGTCGGACAGGTCGCTCCGAATGGGACGATCACGAACACCATTCCGGCAATGCCAAAGCCTTCAGGGACTGACACGCGCAGCTTCAACGGCCTCGGAATCGGCTACGGCGGTTCGCCGGTCTATGCGTACAATCGATCCACGCCGACCAGCCAGTCCAATAACTGGCAGGTGGCAACCATTTACGTCCTCGGCACCAATGGGCAATGGACGAACACGGGGCATTCGTACAACACGCAACTGGGCAACTCCCTCGTCGCCGGCGCTGTGAACCTCTCCAACGGCAAGTACATGTTCGGCGGGTTCACCAGCGATGGATCGCAGTTCAAGCTTTGGCAGTACAACCCGGAAAGCTCGTCGAATCGCTTCACCTACGTGGGTTACATCAATACCAACTCGACGGCAGTCGCGTCGAACGGTGATATCGCCTTCGACACGAGCGGCAACCTGTTCATCGTGCGTGGCGATGGCAACAGCACGACCGTCTACAGCGTCACGCCGCAGAATCTCGCGTCGCCCGCCGGCAATGGGCTGATCACCTCCTCGCCCTCGGCTTCCAAGACCACCATGGACAACGTGAATGGTGTCGCTTTCGATGCCAACGGGCGGGCATTCCTCGGGGCTGGTAGTGAGATGCGGCGGTACAGCCAGCCGAGCTGGAACTTTGAGACGACCGTCACGGACGACATGGACGGCAGCACCGATCTGGCTTCGTGCGGCTCGCCGGCCACTGTCACACTGCGAAAGAACGTGCAGGGCCGCAATGCGTCGGGTGACCAGTTCACTCTGACTCTCAGGCAGGGCGGCGCCAGCGTCGGCACCGCCACCACGACGGGAGTCGCAACTGGTGTCCAGGCACAGCAGGTCGGGCCGCAGCCGACGGCTCGCGGCGCGCAGCTGACATTCTCTGAAACTGCTTCGGGCACGACGAATCTGACCAATTACGCGACTAGCTACGTGTGCACAGTAGACGGAGAGCCGATGTCGCCCGCCGTTTCGGGTGCGGGAACCAGTGGCAGCGTCACGATCCCATCGGCAGGTGAGGAGATCGTCTGCACCTTCACCAACACGCCGCTGACGGCCTCCGTGACGATCACGAAGCATGTGCAGGACACCCAAGGGCAGAACGAGACCGTGGCATCGGGCTGGACGGTGAATGCCGTCCCGACAGCGACGACAGGATCTGTGACGCGCACGCCGAACAGTGCTCAGAGCACGAGCGCGTCCGGGACTGCCACCTGGCCGTTGGCGTTCGGCACCGTAGCCTCTCGCGCGACGGTCAACGTGTCGGAGACGCAGCAGACGGGGTACGAATTCGTCAGCGGTGCCTGCTTGATCATCCCTGCGACAGGGAACTCGACCGGCGTCACGCTCACAGGAGCTGCCGCAACGCCACTGACCGACATCAAACCTGGCGACCAGGTGCAGTGCTCGTACGTCAACAAGCAGATCCCCGGGTCGCTCTCCTGGCAGAAGGTCACCGACGACAGCCCGGCCGTGAACGTCGGCGGCAGCACCTGGACGGTGAAGGGTCCCGGAGCAGCCGGTGCCACGGTGACGGTCACGGACTGCGTCGGGGCCAATGCCGCGGCATGCGCAGCGTCCGTCGACAAGGACGAGCGGGCCGGTCACATGAAGATGACGGGGCTGGCCTGGGGCCAGTACACGATCACCGAGACGGTGGCACCGGCCGGCTTCGAGCTGAACAGCACCCCGCGCACCGTGACGATCAACGCCACGAATGCGCAGGCGGGGGCCAGCATCGATCCCGTCGTGAACGTGCGCAAGCTCGGTGCGGTCACGTGGTCCAAGGTGGCAACGGGCTCCTCCACGCTGCTGGGCGGCTCGATCTGGACGCTCACCGGACCCGGGGCACCACCCACGGTGACCGTCGAGGACTGCATCGAGACGACCGCCGCAAGCTGCACCGGCCTCGACAAGGATCCGGCCGCGGGCAAGTTCCAGGTCAAGGAACTCCACTGGGGCGACTACACGCTGACGGAGACCTCGGCCCCGCTGGGTTACGTCCTCGACGCGACGCCCCACACGTTCTCGATCAGCGGCACTGCGCTCGCCGTCTCGCTCGGCGCGTTCGCGAACGACCTCGGCACGCCGCCGACGCTGCCGCTGACCGGCGGCATCAGCAGCGACTTCTACTCCCTGTTCGGCCTCGGTGTACTGCTGCTCGCATTCGCGCTGCTTGCGGTCCGCCGGATGTGGCTGCGCAGGCGCACTGCATCCGCTCTCGGGGGTGCGATGACGGACTGATACGTGCATCCGACTGACTTATGACACCAACATTCATCCATTCACCCTTCCCCACCGTCTGGGGTGGTGGGGACCACTCGAAAGAAGAAGGACTCATGAAGACCAAGAAGATGACGCTTCGGCGGCTGGCCAGCACTGGGGGAGTGCTCGCGCTGGTTCTGGCGGGAGCGATCGGTGGCGCGAGCATGGCAAGCGCAACCGCGCCCGACGACGGGACCGCACCGGGCAACGCACCGGCGGGATCGATGGGCACGCTTATCGTTCACAAGCACGTCGGCACGACCACCACCAATCCCAACAACGGCACCCAGCAGAGTGTCGACCGCCTGCCTCTCGCAGGTGCCGGATTCACGGTCTGCAAGGTCGGCGACCTGACCACGCCGGCACAGTGGGAGGCGGTGGCCGGACTCGACGCCGCTGACTTCACCTGTGCGGTGGGCCAGACTGACAGCCACACCCTGACGACTCACGCTGACGGCAGCGCGACCTTCGAGGAACTGCCGATCGGCCTGTACAAGGTCGTGGAGACGACGGTTCCCGCGGGAGCGACGGGTTCGGCCGATTTCCTCGTGACGATGCCGTTCCCCTCGAAGGACACCAGCGCCACCCCGGCTACCAGCAACTGGCTGTGGACCGTGCACACCTACCCGAAGAACACCATCACGCCGACGAGCAGCAAGACCGTCGCTGACCCGGGTACTCACGGGCTCGGTTCGCTGGTGCCGTGGACGATCACGAGCAACCCGCTCGGTTCGCTCAACAACGGCCAGGCAGTGACTGCATACTCGCTCATCGACAGCCTTGACCCGAACCTGCGGTACGAGGCGACGACCTCCCTGGTGAGCGTCGCCCCCGGCGGTGCGGAGACGGCTGTTCCGACGGACAAGTACACGGTCAACCCCGCAGCTCCGGCTGCGACGTCGGGCGGTACGGTCACCGTGACGCTCGATCCTGCCTACGTCAACAGCCTGCCGACCGGCACGTACTTCAAGTGGGCATTGACCACCGAGGTCACCGGCATCGGCGTACTCGAGAACAAGGCGTTCGAGAACCCCGGCACCGGAAACGTGGACGTGGGAAGCGCGACCACCGTCTGGGGTGCGATGCGCCTGCTCAAGGTCGACGCCACTGCTCAGACCACCGGTCTTGCCGGTGCCGAGTTCCAGGTGTTCGACGTGGACTCCAACGGCACCTGCACGGGGACCCTCGGCTCGGCCATCAGCGTGAAGAGCGGAACGACGACCACGTCTACCTTCGTCTCCGACGCGAGTGGTGTGGTCGATGTGGCGGGCCTGTACGTCGGTCAGGCCGGCGCAACCTCGCACGACTACTGCGTCAAGGAGACCAAGGCGCCCGTCGGATACACGGCGGCTACGGCGGCATTCCTGGTCACCATCCAGCCCGGCGCTGTCACCCAGGGCGAGTACAGCCACGCTGCTGTGCTGAACACCCCGATCAACGGACCGATGCTGCCGCTCACCGGTGCGAACGGCACCCTGTGGTTCACGGTCGGCGGAATCGCGCTGATCGTCGTCGCAGCCGGTGGTCTGCTCATGATGCGCCGCGCGCGCAGCCACGAGTAACCGCTCACGCATGAGACGGGGCGGGGAGGAAGATCCTCCCCGCCCCTGACCATGCTCGGCCGATGTGGAGGGGAGACCACAGATGGTGATGACGATCGAAGCGCCGCAGACACCGCCGGAAGGCGACGGATCGCCGTCGCGGCGGCGGTGGCGGATGCCGTGGGGCATGCTGGCCGTGGTGACGGTGATGCTCATCGGCGTGGGGCTGCTGCAGTATCCGAACGCCGCAGGATGGGTTTCGCAGTACTACCAGTCGCAGCTCATCGTCGACGTCTCCAGCGAGCTGCAGCAGGAGTCCTCGCCCGAACTGCAGGAGCAATTGCGGCGCGCGGACGAGTACAACGATCTTCTGGAGAGCGGGGCGCTGCTGGCCGCGAACGCGAACAAGCCGACCTCCGACTCCGCCGAGGTGGCGAAGTTCGATTACGACTCCCTGCTGCGGGCCACACCGACAGGGGTGATGGGCAGGTTGCGCATCCCGGCAATCGATGTGGATCTGCCGATCTACCACGGCACGTCCGATGCGACGCTCGCGAAGGGCATCGGCCACCTGGAGGGCACGTCGCTGCCGGTGGGCGGCACGTCACAGCACTCGGTGCTCACGGCCCATCGGGGACTGCCCGAGGCGACGCTCTTCAACGATCTCGACAAGCTCAAGATCGGCGACCGTTTCGTGGTGGAGGTGTTCGGCGAAGTGCTCACCTATCAGGTGATCAACACGAAGGTCGTCGAGCCCGACGACACCGACACGCTGCGGGCCGTGGCGGGTGAGGATCTGATGACGCTGGTCACCTGCACGCCGCTGGGCATCAACACGCACCGATATCTGGTCACCGGCGAACGGGTGACGCCCACCCCGATCAACGACTTGCGCAGCGCGGGAGAGACGCCGAACATCCCGGGCTTCGCCTGGTGGGCACTGGTGATCGGTCTGGCGCTCGTGCTCGCCATCGCGCTGGTGGTCGGTGCCGGCTTCACGGTGAAGAAGCCACGTCGCACTCCGGCTGCGTCCGATGACGATGCCGTGATGTGATCAGATCCGTCCGATCTCAGCGTCGCGCAGCTCGCGCAGCTTCTGCTGCTCGAACTCGAGGAACCCTGGCGATGAGGATGGCCGCACGGCGGCGATGCCCGCCACGGTCGGGCGCAGCGTCAGTCGCTCCCGCCGCACGAGTCCCAGCTTGACGGCATGCTCGAGACGCCGTTGGAAACGCGTGGCGCGGAAGACCCCGAAGAGGGGCGTAGCCGCCTGAAGCGATTCCTCTGTGGTCGGCATCGGGCGCTGAAACTCCTGCTCTACGAGCGCATTCAGCAGATCGAGCACCGCCGTCGGCAGTCCCGCGCCGACGGCTTCTCCGCGTGCCAGCTCGCGTCGGATGCTCTCATCGAGTCCCTTTCTGAGGGATGGGCGAGCAACTGGGAGGCGGTGCGGAGACGCACCATCGTGCTGATCCACAATGTCCATATTGAAAGGGAGTCGATTGCTTCCGTTTCATGACGCGGAATCGACGAATTGGCTGCCCGTGATGGTTCCGGCATCTCCGGTGGCGATCATGCGAGACGGTGGAGATGCGTATTCTGGTGACCCGCAAGCCGATGACTTCTCCTGATCGAGTGCGCCGGTCAGGCGTGTCTGCGCCCTATGGTGTGGTTCTCGATGTCTTCGGGGTGGCGAAACGTCCGCGGCTGTCCCACGCCCGCCGCCTGGAAGGCGCGGCGCATGGCGATGGCGTCCACGTAGCCGACGTTCTGCGCGACCTGGTCCAGTGTCATGAAGCTCGACTCGGGGGAGCGCAGCACCGTGATGGCGGCGTGCACGCGGGCGCGGCGCATCTCGACGCCGAGGCTCAGCCCGGCTTCGGCGAACGCGCGTTGCAGGCTGCGCACCGAGGTGCCCAGGCTCTCGGCGATGGTGCGAGTGGACAGCCGCGGATCTCGGGCGAAGGCGGCGATGTGGTTGCGGGTCCTCTTCACCAGGGAGCGTCCGGCGTGCGCCGCGCCGCGCGGCTCATCGGTGAGCACGATGGACGAGAGCATCTCCGTGATCAGGGTCTCGGCGAAGTACGCGGCCATCGGCGGCCACGGCAGAGGCTGGTCGATCAGACTGTTCAGAAAACTCCAGGTCGGTGCGTTCAGCGTGCTGCCGATGAGCACGCTCGCGGAAACCGCGCGCACGAAGCCGGGCAGCTCGCACAGCGCCGATGACGGCAGCATCACCGCAGTGAGCTGCCCATCGGCTGCGCTCTGCAGGCGATAGGCGTGAGACAGCTGCAGCAGAAAGGTCTGCCCTGGCGCCACCACCACGCTTCGGCCATCTGCCGAAGTCACTCTTATCGCCGTGTCCGAGGGCTGGCCGAGAAGCACCCAGGGGTCGCGGATCGCGCGGGGACGCACGTCCACCGTCTCGGCCGAATAGAAGTAGCGGACCACGTCGAGGTCACCCAGCCCCACACCGGCGAAGTGGCGGACGTCGGGCTGTTGTCCGTTGAGAACTGTTCGTGACAGCCGGGTGACGATCTCGTCGATCGATCGCACATCCGGCGCGAGCTGGGCAACGTCACGGTCGATCATGTCGTCACCGTCGCGCGCAACTCATCCATCAGCGCGGTGATCGCCTGCCCGCCGGAGACCGGGCCGCGGACGATCGAAGCGGTGGTGTCGCCGTCGATGACGATGGCGGAGGGGAATGCACCGACGCGGGCTTCGGCAGCGAGTGCGCCGTCCTTGTCGTGATACATCCGAGCCCCGAGTGCGGGGAAGGCGCTGATCGCGCGACTGGCCTCGACGTCTGTGATGACACGGACGGAATACCCGGCGGCCTCCAGCGACGGTACGGCCTCGACGACGTCCGATCCCAGCGCGTGGCAGGCGGTACAGGTGCTGCTGACGAAGAGCAGCAGCGATCGCCGCGACCCCGTCCAAGTGCGCACGTCGTGGCTGGTGCCGAAGAGGTCCTGCAGTAGGTGGCGGCTCACCTGATCCGATGAGGGAGGAACAGGGGAGGCTGCTGACGGAACATCGGCTTGCAGCGACGACATCAGAGCGAGCACCGCGATGATGCAGAGAATCAGGGCGCCGGTCTGGAAGACGGGCGCCTCGCCGCCCAGACCGGACACGACCTCGAGCAGTGAGCCGCGCGCTGATCCGGAGAGAGCGGTGATCGCCAGCGCGAGTAGGGCGAGGTTGCGAACCAGGGTGGCGGGGCCGAGCGGCCTGGTGTCGAGGGCACCGAAGCAGTGGCAGGCTGCGGATGCTCCCAGCAGCAGTGCCCGCAGCACCACGACGGCGAAGCAGACGAATACTGCGGCAGAGATCGCAGCAACCGCGGTGGATGCCGGACTCGGCACCAGCAGAAGCGCAGCGGCCAGCCCCAGTTCGACGACCGGCCAGCCGAGCGTGAAGGCGCGGGTTGCGGCTGCCGCGGGCAGCTGCAGCGCGTGGATTCCCGCGCGCGTGGCGTGCGGTGAGATGAGTTTGAGCACTGCGCTCGAGCCCAGTACGCCGATCAGACACAGCGTGGTCAATGCGTGAAATGAATCGCTCATCGTCTCCCCTGTGGACGAAGAAGCGGAAGTCCTGTTCAGGACCGTCCCCCGTTGTGGTTCCCAGAAGCCCGTCAGGGCGTGGTCGGGTCGGATGCCCCCGGCATCCGACCCGTGCGCCGCAGATGACGGAGCGAGTCACCCCGTCATCTGCGGCGTGCAACGCCTGTGTGCGGTGTCAGCTGGTCTGCTTCTGGCACGTGGCGACGGTCGCGATGCCGAGCGTCACGCCCGTGAGCTGCATGCCCGCTGCGTTGTTGGTCGGGTCGACGTCCTCGCCGAGATAGGCGAGGTACCAGGTCTGCGCGGCGAAGATCCCGACACCGGTGAACTTCACGTCCAGCGGCGTGCTGGGCGTGATGTCGCGCGGTGTGCGGAAGGTCCAGGCGTTCGAGCCGGTGCCGAGCAGGTCGAGTGCCGATCCGCCTGCGCCGTCCACATTCCACGAACCGGGCGCGAGAGTCGCGACGCTCGAGCCGTACATCAGGAACGTCGTGCCCATCGGAATGGTGCCGCCGACGACCCCGATTCGGAACGTCGGGATGGATCCGAGGGTCAGCCAGTCGCACTTCTGCAGCTTGACCTGGATGTCGTAGTCGACCTTGGTGACGTTGGGCACGTTCTCGTCACCGGAGTCGAAGCAGATGAACGCGCCGAGCAGGCTGCCGACGCCGACGCCGCCGGCGGTCATGATCGCGATATCGTCATCCTCTACGGCATCCGGCGTGATGATGCGGGACGTGTACAGTCCGACGATGTTCACCGAGAACCCTTTGAGGCCGATGGTGAAGTTCTCACCGGCGACGTAGTCGCGAGTGAGAGCGAACGTCGCCACGTTGCCGCCGATGTTCAGCAGGCTGACACCGTTGGCCGCGCCGAGCTCGAAGTTGCCCGCGTTGATCGCGGCCAGACCGCCGAAGGTGACCTGGATCTGCGTGCCGGTCTTGATGATCCCCTCGGTCACCGTGTACCGGAAGCCCGGGAAGTTGCTTCCCGCGATGCCGAGTGTGATGAGCTCGCAGTCCACGGTCTCAACCTTGAGGTTGTTCTGCGTGGAGGCGGCGAATGCCGGTGCGGCGGTGCTCATCGCGATCACCGGCACCGACCATGCGGCCCCCTTGACGACCGTGCGACGTGAGAAGCCCTGAGAGCTCTGGATACTGTTCCCCATTTTGTTTCCTTCACTTTGGTACGACAACATGCCCTGTCTAACCGCACGTCCACCAAAGAGACGGGCCAGGGCGTGTTTTCTGACGAAGGTTGGCGCAAACGATGCCGGAGGCCACCCTGTGAACGTCGAGGGGAAGGAGACGGGTTAGTGTGTGTGCCGTGAGTTCATTGACTATCGATGCTGCCGGAGAACTGATCGCGATCGTGCCTGACGAGTCGGTCGACGACGCGACCTGGAGTGTGCTGAGCGGTTCGTTCGCGAACCTGGTCACGACACGAAATGCGACAGCCCGGATCGTCGTCTCGATGTCTTCGGAGAGGTCCGTGCCGCTGGATGGCGGCTTTGCGCGCGGTGCCTCCGCGGCGCAGCTGACCCGCAGTGTGACCGATGTCGTAGGCAGCGTCGTGCTGGCCGCCCATGTGCCGGACACTTCAGCGGGCCGTGCGGAGACACTGCCTGATCGTGTCGGGATTCGTGCCAGTGCCTTGTCGACGGCAGAAGGTGCAGTGGTGCTGTTCGGCGGGCCCTCGCGGCATGCGGCGATCACGGCCATGGGTGGTGCCGCGGCACTCGTCGGAAGCGACGTGGTGCTGATCGATCGTCGCGACAGGTCGGTCACGGGTGTCGCCGGCCTCGTCAACGTGGGTGGAACGACGCTCGAGAGTTCCAGCTGGGTCTCGCCGGAGACCGCGGGCGTCGGTGTGACGACGGATGCTGTGCAGCTGCGGGCGCTCGTGTTCCTCGATCCTGTTCCGGACGGTGAATCGACCTGGTACCCGATCAGCACGCCGGAGGCGGTGGCCATGGCGGCTGGCTCGGTGCCGAGTCTGTCGGCCGTGAAGCGGCCTCTGGTTGCCTTGACCGAGGTGTTCGACATGGCTTCGGGCGCGGTCGTCGTGCGATACCGGACGCCGGAGGATGTTCCCGGGCTGCTCGCGGACGTGCTCGATCAGCCGGCGGAGAGGACCTGGGCGCAGCCTGCGGACACCCGAGCCGTGGAGGCTGCTCGCACTCCGGAGCTCGGCGATGTGCGTCGGGCTGCGATGCTCGATGCCATCACGGACGGCACCCACATGGCGTTCTGCACGTCGCAGTACGCGATCGTCGCGGCCGGTGGGATCGCGCCGATGCTCTGGGACGCCGCGGCGGACTGGATCGGTCTCGATGACCTGACCGCTGGTCTTGTCGCAGCCATGGGGCAGCCCGACGGTGATGCGCGAGAGTTCGTATCCGCGTCCGTCGACGCCCTCGTCGACCAGGGCGTGCTTGTTCGGGTCTGAACCGTCGGCCCGCGTTCAGATGGGCGGGCCTGGTGACCTGACCCGGGCGGTCGCCCACGCCAGCGCTGCCTCCAATGGCCCGCGCCGTCGGGTCATCGCGAGTACCGCTCCGATGGCCAGCACCAACCCGAGTTGCAGCAGCAGGATGCCGATCCCGCGGTCGTACCAGGGCGGTGCCGCTGCTGCGCCGGAGGCGACCGCATAGGTGGCGGCGTGATGCAGCCCGGCGGTGACGACCACGTGCACGGTGTAGATCGTCAGCGGTGCGGCTCCGGCGGCGCGGATGGTGTCGAGAACCACGCCTCCGCGAGGCTCACGGGCGTCGAAGAGCAGCACGAGCAGACCGATGGCGAAGCAGGCGCCGGCAACGGTACGCACCATGTCGGCCGGGTTACCGCTGTGCGTGATCGGCAGCAGCAGCATCCACGGTTCGCTGCCGAGTGGCGCCCCAGAGCCTGAGTAGAGGATGCGGTCGCCGCTGGTGGGCAGGCCGAACCACGACGGCTGTGCGACAGCGATCCGCCCGCCGATCGTGAACAGCAGATACACCGTCGATCCGACAATCGCCAGCCGCAGGCAGATGCGGCGGAGCGCATCACGGTCGCGTGCGCCCAGAAGCAGTTGTGCAACCAGGATGCCGACGAGCATGTACCCGGTCCAGGTGAGCACGGCGTAAGGACCGGTGAAGAGCAGATCTGCGGTGATGTCGCCGAGGCTCCCGATCCAGCTCTGGCCGTTCGACGGAGTGAAGCCTACCCGGAGCCAGGCGTTGATGATTCCGCTGCTCAACCACAGGACGGCAGCGATGCTGCCGATCGCCCACGACGGCAGGAGCAATGCCGACGCGGAGAGGATCAGGGCGACGCCGTAGTAGGTGAGCACCACGCTCAATGGTGCATGCAGCGGTTCGAGGCACGCCCCGACCAGCGAGATGAGCAGACCGCGCAGCAGAAGGCTGCTGAGCATCCGCAGCGCACCCGTGCGGCGCATGCTTCGTGAGAGAAGTACCAGGCTCACGCCGCCGAGCACCGCGAAGGTGGTGGCCGCGGTGCTGCTGACCGTGATCCGAGCCATCTGGCCGAGCAGTTGGTCGACGGGGGGAGCGTTCGGATCGGCGGCCAGCGGTACCAGCAGGTGCGCGGCCATCATTCCCACGATTGCCGCGAACCGGGCGAGGTCGATGCCGATTATGCGACGTCCGGCGAGCGGGGCACCTGGCGTCGTCATGGCACTCATCTTCTCATCGCCACGAAGAGAAGAGGTGCCCTGGTCGAAGGACCGGGGCACCTCTTCTGAGCAGTTCAGATCAGGCTGCGGAAGCCTGCTTGCGGTTGCGCCGCACCGCGCTGGCCACGGCGATGCCGCCGCCGGCGAGCACGAGCGCTCCGCCGCCGAGCCACAGCGTGAGCAGTGCATCGCTGTCTGCACCGGTCACGGCCAGACCGTCGTCGGGGTCACCGACGCCGGAACCGGCGGTGGCGGTGACAGTCACCGAGACGCCGACGTTGGAAGCCGAGGTGGCGAGCACGGTGTACTTGCCGGTCGCGTTGGACGGCAGTGTGATCTTCACGGGGTCGAGGCCGCCGGCTGCGTTCGCCGAGACCGTGCCGAGGGCCTTGGTCGAGACCGCGAACTTGACGAATCCCAGCGAGGCGCCGGTGGCGTTCTCACCGGTGATCGAGAGCGAGACCGACTCGCCCGCGAGGAAAGCACCGTCTTCGACGGAGAAAGTGAAGGTGGCACCCGGGGCAGGCGTCGTGGTGCTGACGTGTGCGGCGGGCGGAGGAGTGTATGCGGATGCCGCGGTGGGGACCGCGAACAGGGCACCGATAGCGATCGCTGCGACTGCAGCGACCTTGGTGAAATTGTGCTTCATGAGTCCCTCCGGACATGGTTGCGGGGTTAGGGGGAGGCAGGTACTGAGACCCCCGCGCAGCCCTAGGCCGCGAAAAAGCGACGTTCGGACCAGTGATTCCATACTGATTATTCAGGAGAACTACAGGAAGGCGCAAGCGCAGGTGCGCTCTGTGCGTGAATTGTCGGTGTCGTCTGTATAACGATCGGGTTCATCGATGGCGTCTTCACGCGCACGTCGAGCGTCATCTCCTGGCCGGGGCTCAGCGTGGTCGTCCAGGTGAGCACCTGCCGCCCCGCATCGGTGCCGCCGCCCAGTCCCGGTGATCTGCCGGTTCCGGTGGCCTCACTGGAGAGCAGTGTGGAGTCCTCCGGCAGATAGATGTAGGCGACTGTCTTGAGGTCGCCGGGGTCGACGCCGTAGTTTCCGTTGGCCGTCATGTACGAGGGGAATGACGCCGCATCAGCGGGGGCGCCGTTACGCAATGTGACGGTCAGGCCCGCCTCTTGAGCCGAACACCAGGCGATCTCGGTGTCGACTTGGGCGTAATAGTCCAGCTTGGCGCCCGTGGCGTCGTTCAAGAACAGGCCGAAATCTGTCGTGTCCGCGTCGGGGGTGCTGTATGCGCCCTGCAGGGTCGTTCCGTCGAGAACGGCCTGCTCGTCCTCGTCGGAATTCCAGAGCATCAGCCGGTGCTCAGCCCCCGCACGGCCGAGCGCCGAGACGAACGCTGCCGGCTTCAGGTCTCCGGAAGAGATCTTCTCGAAGACGGTGCTCGCGACGGACGCGAAGAAGGCATCCTGCACGGCGGGGTCTTCGTACTTCAAGTAGACCTCGTTGAGTAGCAGCTGCACAGCGTTTTCGGAAGTCAGAGTTTCTCCGGTGGACAGCGAGACAGGGCCGGTGGCGTCGAGCACGTACGACAGCGCGACGGGGTCGAGCGAGAGCACGCCATCAATGGTCGTGCCGGTGTTTCGCTGCCACATCTCTTGGATGATCGCCGCGCCGCGCGTGAAGTCGGGAATCTGCGTCACGTTCTGCGCATACGTCGCCGGCTGGCTTCCGAACAAACGCCGCTCCTCGTCGGTGAGCGGGACAACCGGTTCGCCGTAAGCGCGGAAGTCCGAGGAGGCAGATGCCTGGGTGACGAGAGATATCTGCCCGTGGTCGGTGTGGATCAGCGCCATGGCGCCGACGATCCCTCCCAGTGAGCGCCACTCGGCGTTGTTCTGGAACACGACGAGGTAGTCCCGCGGTTCGTCGGCACCGAGCATCGGAGGGAGCAGGATCGCGGTTCTCTTCAGTGCGTCGGCCGCGGTGTAGGCCTGGGCGAGCAGCTCTCCGAACTCGGCGACGGCTTCGCGAACCGGGCCGAGCAGCGGCGCGGTATCGATCGCCGCGACGTTCGCGTTTGCGGCGCCGAGGCCCGACGCACTCTTGCGCGCTGCGTCTTCGAGATTCGCGAAGGGCGCAAGATCGATGGCACCGTCCTTCGGCCGGATGCTGTCGACCGAGAACGACGAGGCGACGGATGACAATGGCGCCAGCGCTTGCGAGGCCACGTCGTCGGCTGCTTGTGCCACGGAGGAGACCGCTGCAAGTTGCGGTCCCACCCACGGCAGGTGTTCGGCGGCTGACCACACGACGTCGCTGGTGAGATCACGTGCCGCGGATGTCGCCGAAGAGACATCGGAGATCAGGCGGGGAGCGAGCGCAGGGTCCGACAGCACGGACGTCGCGTCGGCGGCGGCCGCGCGGGCGTTTGTCAGGTGCCCGTACGCCAGAAACCCGCGCACGCCGACCCACGCAGCGCACAGCACCGTGAGAAGCAGAATGCCGCCGAGCATCCATGCCGTCGCCCGTCCCGCACGTCGTCGACGGGTGGCAGTGCGGCTCTCTGAAGTCACCATGTCACGATAGCTGGCCGGTTGAGTGAACGACGAAGTCGTGATCCACCGCCGTTGTTCTTGTGGACCATGATTCCGGTTCCGCTCCTGTGTGTTGTCGGGCGTGCGTGATCCGGATGCGGCCAGGTGTGGTGGGCTGGTCGCTGTCCCCCAGGGCAGGGTGCGGGCACAATGACTCAGGGCCAGTGGGCGGGCGAGGAACATCATCAGCCGCCCGGTAGTCGTGAGTCCCGCGGGGATGCTGATGATGTGAGCAACAGCTTCCGAATTGGCGCCCTGCCGAGTCCGGCTGCGATGGCCGAAGCGTGGGAGGGGCTTTGCGTGATGACCGCGACATACAGCCCGGGGCGACTGCGCCTGCCTTCCCAGAGGGCGGATGCGCAGGAGCTTCCCCTGAGTTCGGCGATGACCTACTCGATGATGGCGTAGCTGCTGTGGGTCCGGCCGGTTCGATCGGTCCAGGTCGCCGTTGGCGATGAGTACGTAACAGTGCCAAGCGTCGAACGTAGTGTCCTGCCAGGGGAAGCGAGATGGGGTGCAGGACCTTCACGCGGCGCACGATCAGGCGGCGGAAACATGCTCGATCTTCGGCCTGGGCACGAACGCCGTGAACCGCGTCTCAGTGATCTCGGCGTCGCCGAGCCATTCGTAGACCCTCCGGGTCCTTCATCCTGGGTCGCGTTCGTATACTAGACCTCGGTCCAAACGCTCTCGTGCATCCCCGCAATCCTGCGTCGAACGGTTTGCCTCTGCGGAATCGTGAACGAGAACCACGCGCTACTCGGCAGTGGTGAGCAGGGATGCCAGTCAGTCGCGGGTCAATCGAAGGGAACTTGCGTTCATGCATGTCGTCGTTGTGGGTACCGGGTATGTCGGACTCTCGAATGCGGTCATTCTGGCACGACATCACCGCGTGACAGCGGTCGACATAAACGCGGAGCGGATCGCGCAAATCACGGCGAAGCAGTCACCGATCCTCGACGCCGACCTCTCCGACTACCTGGCCAATCAGCCCATCGATCTCACGGCAACCCTCAATGCGGATGTGGCGTACTCGGATGCTGATTATGTACTCATCGCCACACCGACGAACTACGACGTGGCGACCAACCACTTCGACACTTCCACGGTGGAAGCTGTCACACGGGACGCACTCCGTAGCAATCCGAACACACGGATCGTGATCAAGTCCACCGTTCCAGTGGGTTTCACCGCTTCATTGCGCGCGGTTCACCCGGACGCGAGCATCACCTTCTCCCCGGAATTCCTCCGTGAGGGCCGCGCGCTCTATGACAACCTGCATCCATCGAGGATCGTCGTCGGAGACAGAGGCGAGGTGGGAGAGCACTTCGCGCAGCTTCTACTTGAGGGCAGCCTCGAAACGGACGTGCCGGTGTTGCTAACGGAGTCGACTGAGGCGGAGGCGATAAAGCTATTCTCGAACACATACCTCGCCCTCCGGGTGGCCTATTTCAATGAGCTAGACACGTACGCGGCCTCTCGAGGGCTCGACACAGCGCAGATCATTAACGGCGTGGGGCTCGACCCTCGCATCGGCTCGCACTACAACAACCCGTCATTCGGATACGGCGGCTACTGCCTGCCCAAGGACACCAAGCAGCTGCTCGCGAACTACGCCGAGGTCCCGCAGAGCCTGATCGCAGCTATCGTCGACGCGAACCGCACGCGCAAGGACTTTATCGCCGATGACATCATCGCGCGTGGCCCGAAGACGGTCGGCGTGTACCGCCTGATCATGAAAGAAGGCTCCGACAACTTCCGTGAGTCGGCGATTCAGGGCGTGATGAAGCGCATCAAGGCCAAGGGCATCGAAGTCGTCGTGTACGAGCCGACTCTGGACGGCGAGGAGTTTTTCAACTCCGAGGTGCTCTCCGATCTCGAAAACTTCAAACAGCGGGCGGATGTGATCATCGCGAACCGCCGAACCGATGATCTCGATGACGTCTCGGCAAAGATCTACACGCGTGACATCTATGGCCGCGACTGAGCCGCGCAGACTGCATCCGATATCCTGGTGGCTCGCTGCGGACCTGGACCGTATGGCGAAGAGAGGCTTTGCAGCATGAAGGTGCTCATCACGGGATCAGCCGGATTCATCGGCTTCCACACGGCGCGTCGCTTCCTGGAAGCCGGGCACGACGTGGTCGGGTTCGACGGGTTCACGCCGTACTACGATCCGCAGCTCAAGCAGCGGCGTGATGAGATCCTCCGGGCGTATCCCGCGTTCACCGGCGTGACCGGGATGCTCGAGGATGCCGCTCTGCTGACCGGGACGGTCGAACAGCATCAGCCCGAGATAGTCATCCACCTGGCTGCCCAGGCCGGCGTCAGGTACAGCCTAGAGAACCCGGGTGCGTACATCAGCGCGAATGTGCAGGGCACGTTCAATCTGCTCGAGGCTCTGCGCTACAACCCGCCGAAGCATCTTCTGCTGGCGTCGACGTCGTCGACTTACGGGGGAAATACCACCTTTCCGTTCGCTGAGACCGCGCGGACGGCCTTCCCCGTATCGCTCTATGCGGCGACGAAGAGCGCATGCGAGGCGATCAGTCACTCCTACGCGCATCTGTTCGGCATTCCGACGACCTGCTTCCGCTTCTTCACTGTGTACGGCCCGTGGGGGCGCCCTGACATGGCTCTGTTCAAGTTCGTCGACGCGATGCTGCGCGATGACGAGATCGAGGTCTACGGCAACGGTGAGATGTCTCGCGATTTCACCTTCATCGATGATCTGGTCGAGGGCATCGTGCGCCTTGCGGATGTCGTGCCGCAGCCGGGCGGGGCGGATTCGGATGCCGGCGAGCTCGACTCCGTATCGCCGGTCGCCCCCTGGCGCATCGTGAACATCGCCGGCGGCCAGCCGGTGCCGTTGATGCGGTTCATCACCGCGATCGAGGAGACTCTTGGGTCGACCGCGAAGAAGAAGATGCTGCCTATGCAGGCCGGCGATGTGACGGACACGCTCGCCAGTCCTGACCTGCTCGTCTCACTGACCGGCTTCAAGCCGGGCACGCGTATCGAACAGGGCGTGAAGGCTTTTGTGGATTGGTACACGGAGTATCAGCGTGCCAAGAAGTGACCGCGCGTATCCGCGGGTGGTCGTCGGCGGGTTCACGACGATCTCGTGCACCCGAGCTCAGCTCGCAGACCTGATGGTCGAAGACTGTGTGCAAGCGCGCGAGCAGGAGGAGGGACTAGCGCCGAAGATGGTCTTCTCATCGAATGGGCAGGGCATCGCCCTCGCGGGGCGCTCTGCGTCATTCATGGAGGTGATGTCGCAGGCCGACATCATCCATGCCGACGGGATGCCGGTTGTGTTCGCCTCGAAGCGAACCGAAGCACCATTGCCCGAACGTATTCCGACGACCGACTTCTTCCACGACGCGGCGCGGGCGGCAGAGCCCGCAGGCTTGCGATTCTTCATGCTCGGCGCCACGCAGCAGCAGAACGACGCTGCCGTGGCTGCGATCCACAAGCAATACCCGAACCTCCAAGTCGTCGGCAGCCATCACGGCTACTTCAGCGATGATGAGGACGAGCGCGTGTGCCGGCTGATCCGCGAGAGCCACGCCGACGTGGTATGGATCGCTCTGGGTAAGCCCAGGCAGGAGGAGTGGTGCCTGCGCAACCGCGAGCGTCTGAGGGGAATCGGCTGGCTGAAGACCTGCGGCGGACTCTATGCGTTCCTCACCGGCGATGCACCACGCGCACCCAGATGGATACAGAATGCCGGGCTCGAGTGGCTGTTCCGGCTGATGGGCGACCCCAAGCGCCTCGCCTGGCGCTACCTCTGGACAAACCCGTACGCCTTCTACCGGCTTGCGCGATATACGCGGCGATCCCGTAGCATGGATGGCGCAATCACCGGCTGACTCACGGCCCGTATGCACTGTTCGACGACTGCTACTGTGAACCCATGTTCCGTCTCCTCCGGCTCCTCCGTGATCGATTCCGTCGTTTTCGGGACCCTGTGGCATACGCTCGGTCGCTTGGAGTCACGGTCGGTCAGAACTGTCGTTTAATCGGCGTGAGATTCAGCACTGAAGGCTACTTGATAACCCTCGGTGATCATGTCAGCGCGACCGACACGCGTTTTGAGACGCACGATGGCGGCGTCTGGGTTCTCCGTGATCAAGATCGGGATATTGATATCATTAAGCCGATCACGATCGGATCCAATGTGTACTTCGGGCATGGATGTATTGTCCTTCCGGGGGTAACGGTGGGCGATAACGTCGTCGTCGGCGCAGGCGCTGTCGTGTCGCGAGACATTCCATCGAACAGTGTCGCTGTGGGCGTACCCGCGCGCGTGATCAAGACGCTGGACGAGTATCGCCAGTCGGCCAACGCCCAGCGCCTCCCGACGAAGAACCTGTCTGCAACAGCCAAGAAGGAATGGCTGCTGAACCACTTCGGACGCTGAGTTGAAGTTGGCACAGAAGAACACCTGCATGCAGGTCGAGGACGAACGATATGTCTGATGCTTTGGCGGGCACCGCTAAGAGCGCAGTGAAATGGTCACTCATCACCGAGATGATTGCCAAGATCATCATTCCGATCACGCAACTCGTGCTTGCGAGGATCCTGGCACCCGAGGCCTTCGGTATTCTCGCGACTGTCGTCATGATCGTGAGCTTCGCAGAGATGATCTCCGACGCGGGCTTCCAGAAGTATCTCATCCAGTACGAATTCGAGGATGAGCAGGGTCTCTTTCGTGCCGCGAGTGTCGCGTTCTGGGCAAGCATGGGCGTGGCGACGACGCTGATGCTGCTCGTGATCCTCTTCCGGGATGCCTTGGCCTCGATGGTCGGCGCGCCCGGGCTGGGAATTCCACTGGCTGTGGCGGCGCTCTCCCTCCCGCTGTCAGTGCTGGTGAGCACGCAGCAGGCGCTGTTCAGAAGAGCTTTCGAATACAAGAGGCTGCTGCCGATCCGTGTGGCTGTGGCGGCCGTCCCGCTGGTGGTCTCAGTGCCTCTCGCACTGATCGGCTGGGACTATTGGTCGCTCATCGTGGGTGTGCTCACGGCCAACCTGTTGAATGCGGTCGCGATGACTGCGATATCCCATTGGAAGCCAGGTTTCTCCTTCTCGTGGCAGTTTCTGCGGAAGATGCTCGGGTTCAGCGTGTGGTCGTTGTTGGAGGCCGTGCTGATATGGATGACGGTCTGGTCGGGGACGTTCATCGTTGGGAACCTGCTGACAGCCCACGAGCTGGGTCTCTATCGACAGCCGATCCTCGTCGTAAACTCGGCATTCGCTGTGATCACCGCAGCCACGACACCGATCCTCTTCGCAGCGCTCTCTAGGCTGCAGTTCGACCGCGCCGGATACAAGAGTTTCTTCTTCCGTTTTCAGTTCAGCGTTTCGACAGTACTGCTGCCACTCGGTGTGGGCTTGTTCTTCTTCCGTGATTTCGTCACGGATCTGCTACTCGGGCCCCAGTGGGGAGAGGCAGCATTGATGCTGGGCGCGTGGGCTGCGACGAGCGCGTTCAACATGGTGCTGACGAATTACTACAGTGAAGTCTTCCGATCATTGGGCAGACCCCGTGTGTCGGCGCTTTCACAAGGCATCTACCTGCTCGTGATGATTCCATCGCTCTACCTCGCAGCGCTCGACGGGTTCCAGACGTTGGTCATAGTGCAAGCTCTCGTTCGCATCGTCAGCATGGGAATCAGCCAGGTACTTGTCTTCCTCCTTGCGAGGATCGGTGTCCTGCAAGTCCTCAAGAACCTGTATCCGCCCATACTGGCTGTTACCGCGATGGGCATGGCCGCGTGGCTTCTGGCGGGTATGGCCGACGGAGGTTGGGGCCTGTCTGCGGCTGGTATCGTCGTCTGCTCGCTCGTCTACGGGCTTGCCTGTCTCTGCTTCTCGCGGACCCGCAAGCTCCTCCTCGATTTCGCGGCGGCCGGCCTCAAACGTCTCAGGCGGGCGTGATGACCTACGATCGAAGACGACCATGAGCAGCAGCAGATTCCTGAAACCGGTGAAGCAGTTCCTTCGGATCCTGCCAGATCGGGCCTACATCCAGCTCTACTACTTCGCGAAGTTCCGCAGATTCTGTAACTTGCGCAACCCGTCGACATACAACGAGAAGCTGCAGTGGCTCAAGCTCAACCACCGTGTTCCTGAGCATTCGCGCTTGGTCGACAAACAGGCAGTGAAGCAGATCATCGCTGCCGAGATCGGGCAAGAGTATGTCATCCCGACCTTGGCTGTGTATCAATCGGCCGACGAGATCGACTTCGAGGCGCTACCCGATGCCTTCGTACTCAAGTGCACGCACGACTCCGAAGGCGTCGCGATTGTGAAGGACAAGAGCAGCGCCGACCAAGTAGCAATCCGCGAGAGGCTCCGGGCCGCCCTGAGGCAGAACTTCTACTACATCGGCCGGGAGCCACACTATCGTGACATCCTCCCGAGGATCATCGCGGAACCCTACATCGTCGATAAGACTCACGGACAGCTGCTGGACTACAAGTTCTTCTGCTTCGATGGTGAGGTCAAGGCGATGTTCATTGCTTCGGATCGGGTTTCGGGAAACGTGAAGTTCGACTACTTCAATGCCGACTTCACCCCGCTGGACCTCCGGCAGCCGTATCCCAACTCGGATCCGCTTCCGGCCAAGCCCGAACGCTACGAGGAGATGCTCGAGATCTCTCAGAAACTGTCGCAGGGGCACCCGCACGTGCGCGTCGATCTGTACGAGGTCGAAGGACGGGTCTACTTCGGCGAGCTGACCTTCTTCCACTTCAGCGGCTTCGCTCCCTTTCATCCTCCGAAGTGGGATGAGATCTGGGGCGAATGGCTGACCTTGCCTGCCGGGACGACCTCAAGCAAGGCGCGGCGATGACAAAGAAGATCATGTTCTTCACCACTGGCATGACAGCGGGCGGTGCGGAACGGGTCATCGCGACGCTAGCGAACGCGCTGGACGCCCGCGGTTTCGACGTCGTCATCGCCATGATCAAGGGTCAGGAGAGCGCTTACGACCTCGCCCCTGGGGTGCTCTTGCGCTCGGCCAATCTCTCGCCGGGGCTCGAAAACGTTGCATCGGCGATTGGCTTCTACCGCGGGTTGATCCGCGTAGAGTCCCCCGACGTGATTGCCTCGCTCTCAACGAAGTCTGACATCATCGCCCTAGTCTCAAAGCTGCTCTTCCACACGCGCGGCAAGCTGATCGTGTCTGATCGCGCTGACCCGTATACCCGGAATCGGCGGATGCAGCTAGCATGCAATTTCCTGTATCGATGGGCCGACGCTCTCGTCTGCCAAAGCCGGAGCGTCGCGGACTACTATCACCGAAAGTGCAAGCGGGCTCGCGTCACCGTGATCCCGAACCCCCTCAACACGGACAGCATCACCGAACCACTGCGTGGTGCGCGCTCCCCACTGGTGATCTCGGTAGGGCGTCTGTCGCAGCAGAAGAATCACCGTCTAGCGATCGGTGCATTCGCTCAGCTGAGGCAGAGCTTCCCCGACCTGGCGATGAAGATCTTCGGTTCCGGACCGCTCCAGCAGGAATTGGCCGAGCTGATCACCCGAGAGGGGCTTGAGGGCGTGGTGACCCTCGAAGGCGTCATCCCCGACGTCGTACGTCAGAATGCGGATGCGGCGCTCTTCCTTTTCACCTCCACCCACGAGGGATACCCAAACGCGCTCATGGAGGCTGCCGCGAGCGGTATCCCGGCTGTGACTACGGACTTCTCACCAGGAACGGCTCGCGAGATCATCGACGACGGCATCAACGGGTACATCGTGCCCTCCGGGAACCAGCAGGCTGTAGCCGAGGCAGCGGGCAAGGTGCTCTCTGGCGAACTGCAGCCCGATGCCGTGAATGAGGCCGCGGCGGGGGTGCGTGAACGCCACCGCACGGATCGAATCGTGGATGCGTGGCTGACAGTCTTCGACGCGGCATGACCGCACAGACGAGCACCTGACACAATAAGAGCGGGCCGGGCACAGGGAATATCTGCCCCAGTACACAGGAGACCAGCGGACCCCTATGACATTAAAGCTTCTTTTCATCAACGCGAGCCTCACTGACGGCGGCTCCGAGAAGGCGATGTCATTGGTCGCTCACGCATTGGCTTCCCGGGGACATGATGTCACAATGGCGCTGGTTCGGGAGAAGAAGCGCACCTACCCGCTCGACCCGAGGATCAAGGTTGTACAGTTCCGTTACGGATCGAAGAGCAAGATCGCCAAGGCTTTCGGTCGGGTGCGCCGGATCCGGGCATTGCTCAAAGCCGACGATCACGACTACGTCGTCTGCTACATGTGGGACCTCAACGTGACGACCTTGATCGCGTCGCTGGGGCTGCGGCGACGCATCATCATCTCGGAACGCAATTTCGCCGGCGCATCGACACGCGGCCAGCTGTGGCGCCTACTGGAACGTTGGAGCTATCAGTTCGCGTACAAGATCGTCTACCAGACGCAGGATGCGCAGAAGCTCTGTCCCCAAGAGCTGCTGGAGCGGAGCATCGTGGTGCCGAACATGATCGAGGTCGGGGGTGCGAGCGTTCACGCCGGATCGCGTACCCGACGCGTCGTGTCGGTAGGCCGGTTCAATGCACAGAAGAACTTTCCGCTCCTTCTGAGGTCGTTCGCACGGTTCGCCGAGACCAACCCGGACTGGATCCTTGAGATCTACGGCAAAGGAGCATTGGAGCACGACCTGAGAGCACTAGCCGTGCAGCTCGGAGTGGTGGACTCGGTGGTCTTCGCCGGATACGTGCCCGACGTCGCCGACCGTATCCGAGATGCGGGAATGTTCGTGCTCTCCTCTGATTACGAAGGAATATCGAACGCGATGACAGAAGCGATGGCACTCGGCCTGCCTGTCGTGTGCACGGACTGCCCCATCGGAGGGGTTGCGCTGATGATTGAAGATCGGAAGAGCGGCATGCTCGTGCCGGTGGGCGACGAAAGCGCGCTCACCGACGCGATGTGTGAGATCGCAACAGACGAGACACTGGCCGAGACCATCTCGGAGGGAGCTCAGGCATCGGTGGTGCGCTTCGCTCCCGAACAGCTCGTTCATCTCTGGGAGGGGCGCGTCCTATGCTGACAAGCAGCCTTGCCACAAGTTCAGAACGAGGCCGGCAGGTCGATATTACAAAGGTCATGATCGCGTTCGGCATAATAGCTACCGTCGCTCTCCGAAACTGGCCAGTCCTGGTGTACCTCGGCCAAGCAGCGATGTTGTTTGCGATAATTGTGCGCATGCTGCATAAGCGGAGAACAATGCGGATCGGCTTATATGCTGCATGGTATGGATTTTTCGTGCTTTGGTGCCTACTTTCCACCTTGTGGGCAGTGGATCCCGATAGCGCGCTCTCCGCCACGACAGGCGTCATTCAGTTCGTCGTGCTTGGGGCGGCTATCGCCGCCTACATAGTTGCCGAACGTTCACCGTTCTTCTTGCTTGATTGCTTGGCATGGTCAGCCGTCGTCCTTGTGATCGTCTTGGTTGCACTCACTCCATTGGATGCATGGCAACAGGCTCTGGCTGAAACCCAGAATATCTCATCGTCGGCAAATCGAATTGGTGCGACCGTCCAATATCACCCCAATGCCCTCGCGCGTATCCTCGCCGTCGGTGCCTTCATCTGGCTCTACAAGCTCAAGAAGGAGAAGGGGAGACGGCTATTTAAATACATTGTTATCATCGCACTGACTTTCATTCTCCTGGTGACGAAGTCGCGGCTCTCCGTGATCCTATTCGCTGCTCTCGTGTTGCTATTCATGATAATTACAGCGCGTAGCATCGGAAAGTTCATAGCTCGCCTCTTGCTTGTGTTAGGCGTTGCGCTCATCCTGCTTTGGGCGCTGTACAATGTGCCAGTACTGTACAATACAGTAGGTGTGCGGTTTGAAGGTCTAGTTGCGGTAGATGGCGCAGTCGACGCTAGCACCTCAACTCGGGAAGAGATGAGCAATATCGCATTCATTCTCTTCCAGCGTGCGCCATTCACCGGCGTCGGATTCGAGAACTTTGCGTACTACTACTATTACGAGTTCGCAGGATGGACCAAAACATATGCACACAACACTATTTCCGAGCTCTCGGCAGATCTTGGCATCGTTGGTCTCATTTCTTACTATGTCATCCCGGTTTGGAGTCTCGGCGTTCTGATGAGGCGCTTCCGGCTGGTGGGGCGAGCAGGTCGCATAGAGGTGTCGGGACTGTTGGTACTGGCGCTTGGTCAGATCGGGGCAGACTTCGGGAGCATCTCATACACATCGGAGTACTCGCAGATCCTAACCGCAGTGCTCTATGGCTGCGCGGTTCTGGCCAAATCGGACAGGCGTGAATCAAAACTTCTTAAACGAAACATGAATATTGTCGGCAATGCTCACGGGGAAGAAATTCGATGAGCTCGGAAGCTTCTGCCGAGGCGCGACCTGTCTCAGGATCCAGATTCTTGCTATTGGACCTACTCCGCTTCGTGGCCGCACTCGCGGTGCTATTTTATCACTACACGGGCCGGCAGTCTGACCAGTGGGGTGCCGACGTTCAGTCCCTGTTTCCACTCCTTTCTCGTTTCACGGTATACGGCTATCTCGGGGTCGAACTCTTCTTCTTGATCAGCGGATTTGTGATATTCATGTCATTCGACGGCCGCAGCATCCGATCCTTTGTTGCTTCCCGCGTCGCGCGACTCTATCCTGCTTACTGGGCGGCGATTATCCTCACATCCGCATTACTGATCTGGATCGCTCCGCAACTCGGGAGATCTCTTTCGGTGACGCAAATCGGCATAAACCTGACAATGCTCCAGACGCCGTTGCGAGTAGACCACGTCGATGGAGTCTATTGGACGCTCTGGGTAGAATTGGTGTTCTATCTTTTCATCGTGATAGTCATGGCGATGAATCTGGGGGATAATTTTGTCACGTTGTGCATCTTTCTCTGGCCGATATTTGGGCTTGTCGTAACGCTACTCGCACCAACGTTTGTTTCATCCGGATTAGGTGCGCGCTATGCGGCGTTCTTTGCGGCTGGCATGTCTTTATATCTGATACACAAACACGGCCATCGTGTCATTTTGTGGCTCGCATTCGCGGTAAATGCGATCATGGGTACCTACCTGGTGACGCTGAACTCGACAGAAACGTCAGTAGCCGATCGGCTAGACAAAATTGTTGTGGCTGCTGTTTTGCTAATCTGTTTTGGTCTAGTGGCGTTGGCAACTGTGACTCCATGGCGAGCAAGAGGCGCAAAATGGATGACAATCGCTGGTGCACTTACTTACCCGTTGTATCTGATCCATCAATACTGGGGCTGGTGGATCATAGGGCTCTTAGCACCTATCGGAGGCCGATGGGTGGCGCTCGCAGGCGCCATATTGGTGGTGATATTGCTAGCCTTCGCCATCGAACGCTGGGTTGAAAGACCGCTG
>Ga0160443_100311_pt1 | contig 45855 bp, 39 predicted proteins | sample HID1972I_E1MG_FD_108244 | JGI IMG/M metagenome (GOLD analysis project Ga0160443, IMG submission 108244) | Enriched pill bug-associated microbial communities from UW Madison campus, WI, USA - HID1972I_E1 MG | ecosystem: Host-associated > Arthropoda: Insects > Digestive system > Unclassified ... | reverse complement strand
CGCTGCCGGGGATCGCGGTCTTGCCCAGCCCCGCGACCAGCGCGGCCAGGGCGAGCAGCGCCCATGCCCACGGTGCGAGGTCGATCACTGATCCATCATGCCCTGCGCCCGAGCCTGCGCCGCGACCTCACTGCATCCGCCACTCCTTCTCGCCGGTGAACGGGACGAGAGGGGGACGCTCGGCCGTGGTGGTGAGCTCGATGCGCTCGCCGGTGCGCGCGGACTCCAGCAGCGCGGTCATGATCTCCAGCACGTGCAGGGCGATCGAGCCGTCGGAGCGCGCATTGCCGGCCACGAAGTCGAGCAGGCCGATGCCGCGCGACCCGTTCTCGTAGCCCGCACTCGTCGGCAGAGCGCTCCAGCCGTCTTCGCGGGGGCGTCGCAGTCGCACCTCGCCCGTGAACATGTTCGGATCGGGCAATGAGAGCGTCCCGGTCTCGCCGTGCACCTCGATGGGCGCCGCCTGCGTGGCGGCGGCGTCGAAGCTGAACGTCACGGTCGAGATCGCCCCACCCGTGTGCTCGAGCACACCGGTGACGTGCGTGTCGACCTCGACCGGGATCTCCTCCCCGGCGCGAGGGCCGGACGCGATCCGGCGCACCGGCTTCGGTCTCGACGAGGCGCCCGAGACGCGCCTGACCGGGCCCAGAAGGTGGAACAGCGAGGTCAGGTAGTACGGTCCCATGTCCAGCAGCGGTCCGCCGCCTTCGCGGTAGTAGAAATCGGGGTTCGGATGCCAGGACTCATGGCCCGCCGAGACCCAGGTCGCGACCGCCGAGACGGGGCGGCCGATCTCGCCCGCATCCACCGCCGCGCGGGCGGTCTGGATGCCGGTGCCGAGCACCGTGTCGGGTGCGCAGCCCACCCAGGCCGACGGCGTGGCCGCGGCGACGATCTCGCTCGCGGCGGGCATCCCCGGGGCCAGCGGCTTCTCGCCGAACACATTCTTGCCGTGGCGGAGAGCGGCCAGCGCCACCTCCGCATGCGCCGCGGGAATCGTGAGATTCAGCACGGTCTGCACGCTCGGGTCGGCGACGAGCTCGTCGACGGTCAGCGCACGGCATCCGTCGAATTGCTCCGCCACGGCGGCGGCGCGGGCGAGGTCCAGGTCGGCCGTCGCGGCGATCCGCACGCCGGGGTGGGCGCCGAGCGTCGCCAGGTACTGCGCGGAGATGACTCCGAGTCCGACTATTCCGATACCGTGCGGCTCGCCCACAGCATTCCTCTCTCGATGATCGTTCGTACGTTGGCGTCGCGGAGCACCGCGGGGCTGTGCCCAGGTGTCGCCACGAAGACGCGTCCGGCACCCCACTCGCGCGTCCAGACGGCGGGTGAGGTGATCGGGCGGTGCCACGGGTGGTACGGCTGAACGGGATGCGTGGTCGTGGCGAGCACGTCGTTGAGGTCGTCGGCGAGCACCCAGTACTGCTCGGTGTCCAGCGCGAAGTCACCGAGACCGCTCATGATCTCGTGCGCACGGCCGAGGTCGGTCAGCTCGACCGTGTAGGGGAGGAAGTTGTCGGATTCGTCTCCTGCACAGGCATCCGGATGCTTCGACGGGTGCGTCGCGAACTGTCCGCCGATGAGCTGCAGGTAGTCGGAGCTGTTGCGGTAGGAGTCGGCGATCCCGCCGTGCCATCCCGCCATCCCGGTGCCCCGCTCGACCGCTCGGCGCAGGCCCTGCAGGGCCTCGCGGGAGATCTCGGACATCGTCACGGACTGCACGATCAGATCGGTGGCATCCATCACGGCCTCATCGGCGTAGACGCTGTTCGACTCCTCGATGCGCACCTCGAATCCCTGCTCCCGCAGGAACGGGAGGAAGATCTCGGTGGCCTCGACGGGGTGGTGCCCGTCCCATCCTCCTCGGACGACGAGCGCCCTGCGGGTCGTGGTCATGCGCGTGCTCCTTCCACTGCGGTGTATCGGCTGTCGGATGCCGCGCTGGCCTCGACGGCGGCGAGCACGCGCTGCACGCGAGCCGCCTCGGCGAAGTCGGGTCGCGCGGGCACGCCCTCGGTGACCGCGCGCACGAAGTCGACGGCCTGATGGGTGAAGAGGTGCTCGTAGCCCAGGCCGTGACCGGCCGGCCACCAGGCGCCCGCGTAGGGGTGTTCCGGTTCGGTGACATCGATCCGGCGGAAGCCCTGCTCGTCGGAGGGCAGTTGCGCATCGTGGAACTGCAGTTCATTCATGAACGAGAAGTCGAACGCGATCGAACCCAGTTCGCCGTTGACCTCGATGCGGTTCGCATTGCGGTGGCCGGCCGCCATGCGCGTCGCCTCGAAGACGCCGAGGGCACCGTCGGCGAAGGATGCCGTGAACGCGACGGCGTCGTCGACGGTGACCTGCTCGCGCGGAGCATCCGCGTCGGCGCTGCCGCCCAGGCCCACGTGCGCGTTCATGCGAGGGCGGGACTCCACGAAGGTGCGCAGTGTGGCGGACACCCCGGTGATCGCCGATCCGGTCAGCCACTGCGCGGTGTCGATGCTGTGGGCGCCGATATCGCCCAGCGTGCCGGAACCGGCCCGTGCCCGGTCGAGTCGCCAGGTGAAGGGTGCGTCGGGGCTGGTGAGCCAGTCCTGCAGGTACTGGGCGCGCACGTGGCGGATCTGCCCCAGGCGACCGTCGTCGATGAGCTTCTTGGCCAGCGCCAGCGCCGGTGTGCGGCGGTAGCTGAACCCGCACATGCTGACCACGCCCCGCTCGGCGGCCGCTGCAGCGGCATCCGCCATGCGATCGGCATCCGCGACATCATTGGCGAGCGGCTTCTCGCAGAGCACGTGCTTGCCCGCCGCCAGCGCGGCCAGGGCGATCTCGGCGTGCGTGTGACCGGGCGTGCACACATCGACGATGTCGATGTCATCCCGGGCGACCGCACTGCGCCAGTCCGAGGCGGACTCCGGGATGCCGAACTCGGTGGCCGCGGCCGCCGTGCGATCCGCATCGCTGCCGACCAGAAGCGCCGCCTCGGGCGCGGGGGAGAGGTCGAAGAACCGCGGCGCCGTGCGCCAGGCGTGCGCATGCATGCGCCCCATGAAGCCGGTGCCGATGATGGCCACGCGCAGTCGTGTCGTCATTGAGCTTCCTTCGTCCTCGAAAGGTGTGTGCGGATCGCGGGACACATTGCCACGTGTCGTGGTGAATGTCTCATAAATTGCGCAAAATAGTTTCATGTCCGCTTCTCGCCGCGTCACCCTCGCCCGCGTCGCAGACGAGGCCGGGGTCAGCGTGTCGACCGCATCCCGAGCCCTGCGCGGCCGCGGCGACATGTCCGCCGGCACCCGCACGCGCGTGCTGCGCGCAGCTGCGCGGGTCGGGTACACGTTCACCGGTGAGTCCCGAGGCCGTCCACGTGACCGCACCGCTGGTGTCATCGACGTCGTCTTCGGAGACTTCCACGACCCGTACACGGATGAAGTCGTGGCGGGTGCGCGGACGGCGGCGGCCGCCCGACGGTACGACCTCGTGCTCACCACTGACCACAAGACCGCCGATGACGACTGGCCTCATCGCATCCGCGCCCGGGGCACGGCGGGTGTGATCGTGGGGCTGAGGATGCCGACGGCGGTGCAGGTCGCGTTGATGAGCGATGCAGGGATTCCTCTGGTGCTGCTCGACCCACCCGGCGAGCCTCCCGCATCCCTGCCCAGCATCCGCACGACCGACCGGGCCGGCGGAGTCTCGGCGGCCGAGCACTTGATCGCTCGCGGTGCGCAGCGGTTCATCCTGATCGGCGGCACGCCGTCGCACCGTTTCGGTCGAGGGAGAGTCGACGGCTTCACGGCAACGGTGCGGGAGCAGGCACCCGAGGCCCAGTTGGTGCGCGTCGATGCCGATTGGGGTGCTCGAGCAGCCGAGAGCGCCTGCGCGCGAGCGCTGCGAGCGCTGCACGGCGGAGGAGTGATCGGTCTGTTCGCCTGCAATGACGAGATGGCTGCCGGTGCCTACCGGGCGATCGCCGCCGCCGGACTGTCCGTGCCGCGAGACGTGCTCGTGGTCGGGTTCGATGACGTGCGCGGTGCGCGCTGGCTGCATCCGCCTCTGACGACCATCCGTCAGCCGATCCGGGAGATGGGCGCCGCCGCGGTGCGGACCCTGATGCGCGGGATCGAGGGCGCGGACATCAGCGGCGAGGCCACAGAGCTTCCCACCGCCCTGGTGATCCGGGGCTCGACTGCCACCGCCCCAGCCTCTTCCCACCCGTCAGCCCGTACCCTGGAAGCATGACCGAGACTTCTCCTGCGCGCCCTGCGAACACCGGCGTACGCCAGACGCGCCCGCGCACGGAAGGATGGACGCAGAAGAAGGATGCCGAGGGGCGGCCGCTGCTGCAGTTCGCCAGCCCCAAGCGCGGCAAGCCGCCCGTGCACCTGGCCGACATGACGCCAGCCGAGCGGATCGACAAGGTGAAGGAGCTGGGCCTGCCGGGCTTCCGCGCCAAGCAGCTGTCCACGCACTACTTCACGCACTACACCTCCGATCCTGCCGAGATGACCGATCTTCCGGCCGCGCAGCGCGAAGAGCTCGTCGCCGGGATGCTGCCGCCGCTGCTCACCGAGGTGCGCCGACTCGAGACCGATCGCGGCGACACCATCAAGTTCCTCTGGCGGCTGCACGACGGCGCGCTGGTCGAGTCGGTGCTCATGCGCTACCCAGGTCGCATCACGCTGTGCGTATCGTCGCAGGCCGGTTGCGGCATGAACTGCCCGTTCTGCGCCACCGGCCAGGCGGGGCTGACCCGCAACATGTCGACCGCCGAGATCATCGAGCAGATCGTGCGCGCCAACCGGCTCATCGCCGAGGGTGGCCTGGGCGGGGTTTCGTCTCGCTCCGCTCGCTCAACCACCGGGCCTGATAGGGAACGTGTCACGAACATCGTCTTCATGGGCATGGGCGAGCCGCTGGCCAACTACAAGCGGGTCATGGATGCCGTGCGCACGATGGTCGCGCCCCAGCCCGACGGCCTGGGCATGAGCGCCCGCGGCATCACCGTCTCCACCGTCGGCCTGGTCCCCGCCATCCGCAAGCTCTCCGATGAGGGCATCCCGGTCACCTTCGCGCTGTCGCTACACGCGCCCGACGACCACCTGCGCGACGAGCTGATCCCGGTCAACTCACGCTGGAAGGTCGATGAGGCGCTGGATGCCGCCCGCGAGTACTACGAGAAGACCGGTCGCCGTGTCTCGATCGAGTACGCCCTCATCAAGGACATGAACGACCATGGCTGGCGTGCGGACCTGCTGGCCGAGAAGCTCAACGCCCGCGGCCGCGGCTGGGTGCACGTGAACCCCATCCCGCTGAACCCGACCCCCGAGTCGGTGTGGACCGCCTCCACCCGCGAGGTCACGAACGAGTTCGTGCGGCGCCTCAACGACGCCGGCATTCCGACCACCCTGCGCGACACCCGCGGCAAGGAGATCGACGGGGCCTGCGGCCAGCTGGTCGCCACCACCGAGGACGAGGTCGCCGCGGCTGCGATGGCCTGAGGTTCGGTCCGCGGCCTGAGGGCGTCAGCCCAGGTCGCGCGGCGTGCGCAGGCGCAGCATCCGCCCTGATCCTGCGATCAGCTCCGCCCAGGAGCCGACGTCGACTGCGCACTCGGCGACAGCGCAGGTCGGGAACTCGACGAATGAACCGGTGAGCTCGGCGACAGCATCCGTCATCCCGGGGTTGTGGCCGACGAGCATCGCGACGTCCACGTCATCCGGCAGCGCCGCGGCGACCTCCAGGATCGTGCCGGCGGATGCCGCGTACAGCGCCTCCTCCTCCACCACCTCGAGTGCGAAAGCCGACGCATAGGCGTCGGCGGTGCTGCGGGCCCGCGTCGCCGTGCTCGAGACGATCCGCTGCAGTCCGGGGCCGTCCTCCACCAGGTGCCCGGCCATCGCGGGAGCGTCGCGGCGGCCCCGTCCGTTGAGCGGTCGATCATGATCGGAGAGGCCGTGGATGCCCCAGTCGGATTTCGCATGACGGGCGAGCAGCAGCGTCTTCATGACACCAGCCTGACACTTCGGGCCCCCGTCGTGCATCCCTTTCCTGAGAGCCGTTCGCAGGGTTCGTCCGGGTGTCCCACAGCCGACGTTTCCTACCCTCGGAGGATGTCCTATTCCGCGCATCGCCCTGGACGGATGGATTCCCAGGGGCGGATCTCGTTCGAAACCGGCTCCCCCGAAGGCACCGTGACCGACGACGATCTCGACTTCCTGCGTACGTTCGAGCCGGCAGGATCGCCGATGCCGGAGGCGGATGCGGAGGACACCACGACGCATCCGACCGAGGTCATCGAGCCCGAAGCCGACGAGCCGACGCTTCCCGCGGCCGCCAGGACCCCGCGCCCGAAGCGCATCCGCGCCCCACGCACGCCCGGATCGCGTCTGCGCACCCTGGCGATCCTCGGCGGCGCCGACGGGCCGATCCTCGACCGCGTGCCGGGTGAGACCCCGCGCTTCGTGCAGATGTTCTTCGTGCTGCTGGGCACGGCGCTGGTGTCCGCGATCTCGATGCTGTTCGCCCTCACCACCGGCGTGCAGGTCGCGATCTGGCTGGCCGTTCCACTGGCACTGGTCTGGGCCGCGATCATCTTCAACCTCGACCGCTTCCTCACCTCGACGATGACGGCGACACGCAGCGTCGGCAAGCTCATCGCCCTCGCGCTGCCGCGCATCGCGATGGCCGCGCTCATCGGGTTCCTCGTCGCCGAGCCGCTCGTGCTGCAGGTTTTTCACAACGACATCGCCCGCGAAGTCGCCTCCACCAACATCACCCAGTCGCAGTCCGACCAGACGGCGCTCGAGAAGGGCCCGGAGAAGAAGGCACTGGATGCCGCATCCGCCCGCGTCTCCGCACTCGAGAACCAGGCCGCGACCGGCATCGTCGCCGGCACCGACTCCGGCTCCGCCTCGACCACCGCAGCCAAGTCCACGGTCGACGACATCACCGCCAAGATGGCCGACCAGCAGAAGGTCATCGACTCGGCCCGCGCGCTGTACCAGTGCGAGCTGACCGGCGAGGGCGCGGGAACCGTGCCCGGCTGCACGGGCGTGAACGGCCAGGGATCCAGCTCTGATGCCGCCAAGGCGCAGCTCGCGCAGGCCCAGCAGACCTATGACGCGTTGGCCGCCCAGTTGCGCACGGCCAACGGCGACCTGTCGGCGGCCGAGACGGCTGAGAAGGCCAACACCTCGGCATCCGAGTCCTCCAACCGACAGCAGGCGAAGGACCAGCTCCCCGCCGCGAAGCAGACCTACGAGAACGCGCTCGCCGCATACAACAGCCGTGCAGACTCCGTCGCGGCCGGAAACGCCGGCGCCATCGGCCTGCTCAGCCAGATCACCGGGCTGAACCGGCTGGCGGACAAGGAGCCCACCATCTTCTGGGCGCACTGGCTGATCGCCGCGCTGTTCTTCATGATCGAACTGCTGCCCGTGCTCGTGAAGGTGCTCACCAGTTGGGGAGACCCGTCGCTGTACGAGAAGACGGCCGCGATCCGCAAGCAGGTCGAGCTCGACCGGGTCACGGCCGACGGGTTCCGGGATCGCGCCGCGATCGTGACGGCGGATGCTGCGGCATCCGACCCGCCGGAGCCATCGGCCTCCGACGAGGGAACTCCGACCGTGCCGATGACGCGCGCAGACATGCGGGAGTCCGCACCGGTCTGACGGGCACTAGCGTTGGATCATGGTCAACTATCGCTATCTCGGCAACAGCGGTCTCAAGGTCTCAGAGATCACCTACGGCAACTGGGTGACGCACGCGTCGCAGGTCGGTGACGACGCGGCTGTGAAGACCGTGCACGCCGCTCTGGATGCCGGCATCACCACATTCGACACGGCGGACACCTACGCCAACACGGCCGCTGAGGTCGTGCTCGGCAAGGCGCTGGAGGGTCAGCGCCGCGCCGGGCTGGAGATCTTCACGAAGGTCTACTTCCCCACCGGCCCGAAGGGGCCCAACGACACCGGTCTGAGTCGCAAGCACATCATGCAGTCCATCGACGGCTCGCTGGAACGGCTCGGCACCGACTACGTCGACCTGTACCAGGCGCATCGCTACGACCACGAGACCCCGCTCGAGGAGACGATGCAGGCCTTCGCCGATGTCGTGCGCGCGGGCAAGGCGCTGTACATCGGCGTCTCGGAGTGGACGGCGGAGCAGCTGCGCGCGGGCCATGCCCTGTCGAAGCAGCTCGGCTGCCAGCTCATCTCGAACCAGCCGCAGTACTCCATGCTGCACCGTGTGATCGAGGGCAAGGTCGTGCCGGCATCGGAAGAGCTCGGCATCTCGCAGATCGTCTGGTCGCCGATGGCGCAGGGCGTGCTCAGCGGCAAGTATCTGCCCGGTCAGCCCGTGCCGGACGGCTCGCGCGCCACCGACCCGCACTCGGGAGCGCACTTCATCGAGCGTCTGCTGCGCGACGACATCCTCACGGCCGTGCAGAACCTGAAGCCCATCGCCGAGCAGGCGGGTCTCACGATGCCGCAGCTCGCGATCGCATGGGTGCTGCAGAACCCGAACGTCGCGGCAGCTCTCGTGGGCGCATCCCGTCCCGAGCAGCTCGCCGACACCGTCAAGGCATCCGGCGTGAAGCTGGAGGCGGATGTCATGGCCGCGATCGACACGGCGCTCGGCGGCGTCGTCAACGACGACCCGGAGGACACCTACTCGGTCTCCCCGAAGGCCCGCCTGGTCTGAGGTTCGCCGGCACCCCGGTTCTTCGCCGAGACCCCCTGCTGTGGATGACCGCAGCAGGGGGTCTCGGCGCGAGTACGGGGTGTCGGCGGAGTTTGGCAGGCAGCCCGTCAGAGCGGGCCGAAGATCGCGCCGGGGTTGAGGATGTTCTGCGGGTCGAGGGCGCGCTTGATGCGCAGATTCAGCTCCAGCACGTCTTCGCCGAGGTAGTCCGCCAGCCAGGGCTGCTTCAGCCGACCCACACCGTGCTCGCCGGTGATCGTGCCGCCGAGCTCGATCGCCAGCGACATCACCTCGCCGAAGGCGAGATCGGCGCGCTCGCGCTGGTCGGCATCCGCCGCGTCGAGCACGATCAGCGGATGCGTGTTGCCGTCGCCGGCATGGGCGACGACGGCGATCTCGACGCCGTGCCGTTCGGCGATCGCGCGCATCCCGTCGATCAGATCGCCCAGGCGCGGCAGCGGCACGCCCACGTCTTCGAGGAGCAGCGCGCCGCGGCGTTCGACCGCGGGGATCGCCTGACGGCGGGCCTCGATGAGCGCCTCGCTCTCGTCGGGGTCGCTGGTGGCGTACACCTCCGACGCCCCGTGCAGCCCGCAGGTCTGCTCGATGGCCTCGATCTGCGCGGCAGCGACCTCGGCCGGCTCATCGGACTGCACGATCAGCATCGCCGCCGCCGTGCGATCCAGTTCCATGCGCATGACGTCCTCGACGGCATTGATGGTCACCTGGTCCATGAACTCGAGCATCGACGGGCGCATCGCGGCCTTGATGTCGACGACGGCCCGGATCGCGCCGTCGACGGTCGGGAACATCGCGACCAGGGTGGTGGGTGTGCGCTGCGCGGGCACGAGGCGCAGGACGGCCTCGGTGACGATGCCGAGCGTTCCCTCGCTGCCGACGAACAGCTTGGTCAGCGAGAGTCCGGCGACGTCCTTCAGCCGCGGTCCGCCGAGCTTCACGGCGCGCCCGTCGGCCAGGACCACCGTGAGTCCGAGCACGTAGTCCGTGGTCACGCCGTACTTCACGCAGCACAGCCCGCCGGCGTTCGTGGCGATGTTGCCGCCGATCGAGCAGAACTCCTGCGACGAGGGGTCCGGCGGGTACCAGAGTCCGTGCTCGGATGCCGCCGCCTTGACCTCCGCATTGAACGCACCGGGCTGCACGACGGCCATCTGCAGAGCGGGATCGATGGCGATGCTCCGCATCCGCTCCAGCGAGATGACGATCGCACCGTCGACGGCCGACGATCCGCCGGACAGGCCCGACCCGGCGCCGCGCGGCACGATGCCGACGCCCTCGCGCGCCGCGATGCGCACAGCGGCCTGCACGTCCTCGGTGCTGGTCGCGCGTACGACCGCCAGAGGCGTGCCGGCAGCCGGATCCTCCGCCCGGTCCCGCCGATACGCCTGCAGCGAGTCGGGGTCGGTCAGCACCAGGCCGGCGGGGAGCTCAGCGGTCAGGGCGGCGGCGACGCGTGCATCGCGATCATCGGTCATCTGGCATCCTCGGCATTCCCGCCGCCCGCATCGGCGGCTCATTGACCACTTTGTCACAGGCCGCGCGGATGGAAAGTGCTGGCCCGCCGGGCCGCCGGCCGACGTCATCCATCCGCGCTCGGGTGCGACGATGAAGGCGGCGTCCTCCCTGTCAGAGGATGCTGATGTCGACCTGCAGGTCGTGCGTGAGCTGTTCGATGTCGGCGCGAAGGGAGTCGAGATCGGCGGATGCCGGAACCGTCGCCGTCACCGCGGACTCGAACAGCCTCCCGCCGGCCATCGCGGCATCCCGCGTCTGGGTCGTCATGCTCCGGATGCTGAGGGCGTGGCTGCTGAGTACCCCGGAGATCTCGCGGACGATGCCCGGGCGGTCATCACCCAGGACGGTCACCGAGATGAGCCGGTCGGTGCCGGCATCCGTGCCTTCCGATCCGGTGCTGATGGTGACAGCGAGCATCCCGTCGAGGCTGCGCAGCGCGGTCTGCAGTTCGCCGACCCGTTCGTCGGCGACGGTGATCTGGATCACGCCGGCGAACGTGCCGGCGAGCTCGGCCAGCCGGCTGTTCTCCCAGTTGCCGCCGTGGGCATCGACGAGATCGGCGACGGCGGAGACGAGTCCGGGGCGATCCGCTCCCGCGACCGTGAGGATGAGCGTGGTCATGGTGCCAGCGTACTGATGCGGGCGCGTCAGGCCCAGTCCCGTCAGGCCCAGGCGCGTCAGGCCCAGTCGCCGGTTACCAGGAAGTTCAGCATCCGCTCCCGATGCGGCGCCAGATCCCAGCCCTGCCCGGCGACCCACTCGTCGTCGTAGTAGGTCTGCGCATATCGCACACCGCTGTCGCAGATCAGGGTGACCACGCTGCCCGTCTCGCCTGCTGCGCGCATCCGCGCGATCAGCTGGAACGCGCCGTACAGGTTCGTGCCGGTCGAGCCGCCAGCCCAGTGCAGGGTGCGCTCGCGCAGCAGCCGGATGGCGGCCACGGATGCGGCATCCGGAACCTGGATCATCTCATCGATCACGCTCGGCACGAAAGACGCCTCCACGCGCGGCCGGCCGATGCCCTCGATGCGCGAGGGGGAGCCGACGGCATCCGCCTCGCCCTTCCATCCCGCGTAGAAGGCCGAGCCCTCCGGGTCGACGACGGCGACCTCGGTCGCGTGGCGGCGGTAGCGCACGTAGCGCCCGAACGTGGCGCTGGTTCCACCGGTGCCGGCGCCGACGACGATCCAGCGAGGGATCGGATGCCGCTCCTGGGCCAGCTGGCTGAAGACGCTCTCGGCGATGTTGTTGTTGCCGCGCCAGTCGGTGGCACGCTCGGCGAACGTGAACTGGTCGAGGTAGTGGCCGCCGCACTCCGCGGCGAGCCGTCGCGCCTCGGTCGAGATCTCGGAGGCCTGCTCCACCAGCCGGCAGCTGCCGCCGTAGAACTCGATGAGGTCGATCTTCTCCTGGCTCGTCGAGCTGGGCACGACCGTCACGAAGGGCAGCCCCAGCATCCGTGCGAAATACGCCTCCGACACGGCGGTGGATCCGCTGGAGGACTCCACGAGCGTCGTGCCCTCGCCGATCAGACCGTTGACCAGGCCGTACAGGATCAGCGAGCGGGCGAGGCGATGCTTGAGCGAGCCGGTCGGATGCACCGACTCGTCCTTCAGATACAGGTCGATGCCCCACTCCACCGGCAGGGGGAAGAGATGCAGGTGCGTGTCGGCCGAGCGGTTGGCGTCCGCCTCGAGCACGCGGATGGCGGAACTGACCCATTCGCTCATGACTTCGAGCGTAGCGGGAGCGGCCATCGGCCTGCAGAGTGGCGCGTCAGGCGGCCGTCGCCTGGCGCAACCAGCGCTCGATGCCGGCGACGTGCGCGGTGGCCAGCGCCGTGGCCAGTGCCGAATCGTGCTGGGCGACCGCCTCGGCGATCGCGCGGTGCTCGGACAGCGTGCGCTCCACGGCGCCCTGCTCGGTGAGCCCGCGCCACACCCGCGCGCGGATCGTCTGGCTGCTGAGCCCGTCGATCAGACTGGACAGGTACTCGTTGCCCGCCAGGCGCACCACCTCGCGGTGGAAGCGGATGTCGTGGGCGACCAGGTCATCGATGGAGACGGTCTCCTGATCGACGGCGCCGATCTCCTCGAGCAGCACGCGCGCCTCATCCTGCGAGGCGTTGCCGGCGGCGAGGCCGGTCGCCTGGGCCTCCAGCATGCGCCTGACCGCGAACAGCTCCAGCAGCGAGTCGTCGTCGTGCATGTCGACGACGAAGCTGATGGCCTCCAGCAGCAGGTGCGGCTCGAGGCTGGTGACATACGTGCCGTCGCCGCGCCGCACATCGAGAACGCGGATGACCTCGAGAGCCTTCACGGCTTCGCGCATGGAGTTGCGCGAGAGGCCGAGACGCTCGGCCAGCTCCTTCTCGGGGGGAAGTCGATCGCCGGGGCCCAATTCCCCGGTGACGATCATCGCCTTGATCTTCTCGATCGCCTCGTCTGTGACTGCCATGGCCACATCCTCGCATATTGATCCGACGTCTGAGGCGACATATGTGACGATGGAGGCATGCGTGTTCTCGACTCTCATCTGCACCTCTGGGATCCGGCCGTCCTCACGTACGACTGGCTGGAGGGCCCGCTCGCCTGGCGGTTCGCCGAGGAGGAGATCGCCGAGGAGCAGCTCGACGGCGCAGAGGAGGAGGCCGCGATCTTCGTGCAGGCCGGATCCGCTGACGACGAGCAGCTCGACGAGGTGCGCTGGGTCGACTCGATCGCGCTGGCGGCAGGGGTGGTGGCGATCGTCGCCGGCGCCCGCTTGGACCGGGGCGCTGAGACCGATGCGCAGTTGGCCGAGCTCGCAGAGCATGAGCGTGTGGTCGGGGTGCGCCACCTTCTGCAGGGCGAGGTCGATGGGCTCGCTCAGACCGAGGCATTCCGGCGTGGTGCACGAATGGTGGCGCGACGCGGCTGGACGTTCGACGCCTGCGTGCGCGCGCATCAGATCCCCGACGTGACCGCGCTCGCCGCATCCGTTCCCGAACTGCCGATCGTGCTCGACCACCTCGGCAAACCCCGGATCGGCACGGCTTCGTCGCCCGCCGAGCCGAGCCCGGAGTGGCTCGGCGACCTGCGTGAGCTGGCGTCGAGCCCGCAGGTGCACTGCAAGCTGTCGGGGCTGCCCGGCGAGACCGGCGGAGTCTGGACGGATGCTCAGGTCGAGCCGTTCCTGGATGCGGCGCTGGATGCGTTCGGCCCGGATCGGCTCATGTGGGGAAGCGATTGGCCGGTCTCATCGGTCGATGCCGGCCGCCTCGGTGACGGCGCGTACGTGATCGGCGCTCGTCAGCGCTGGTTCCGTACCGTGGCCGACTGGGCGGCGGCACGGGATCTCGATGCCGAGCAGATCTTCTGGTCGAACGCCCTGGCGTTCTACGGCATCCGCTGAACCGGCGACCGAGAGGTCTCCGGGACATGCAAGGAGGGTCACTGCATCAGCGATGCAGTGACCCTCCTCGCCGGGCTGAGTGCGATCAGACGACAGCGGCGTAGGTGTCCCACCAGGTCGCGGCGACGTCGGTGGCCGGCCCGCTGAGAGGCACCTGCGACCAGTTGCCGCTCGAACCACTAGCCGTGCCGTCGCCACGGCCACCTGCATCGTTCGACCCGGCGAACCAGACGGTTCCGTCGGTGGCGAGCAGCAAGGCGCCGTCATTGCCGAACACGAGCTTGCTCACGGTCTTCCCCGCAGGAACGAGGATCGGCGTCCAGACGTTCGCGATGGAGTTGGTGTGACCGACACCCATCTGACCGTTCAGGTTGCGCCCGACCGCGTACCAGGCGCCATCCGTGGTCATCACGGCGAAGCTGTCTGCATCCGAGGCGCTGGCGACGATCTTCGCGACCGACTTGCCGTCCGGCTGCGTGATCGGCGTCGCATAGGGCCTGGACGCTCCGTTGCCGGTCACACCGGGAAGCTGGCCCCAGCCGTTGTCCCCTGCTCCCCACAGGTTGCCGCTCTCGTCGAGATACAGTGCGGCATCCTGCGTGAGTGCGACGTCCTTGATCCCGGTGAGGGGCGATCCGTCCTGCTTGACCGTCTGCGTGGCGATGTTCTGCGCGCCCTGCGGGGTGCTGTTGTCGCCGAAGGCGCTTCGCTCGTTGCTTCCCGCATTCCAGACGGTCCCGTCGTCGAGCAGGTAGGCGTTGCGCCACCACCCGGACACGGCGATCTTGACGATCGAGGCGCCGGGGTTCGCCTCGAGGATCTTCAGGCCGATCGGCACGTAGCCGGTGTAGGCGCTGGCGGCATCGGCCTGGCCGTCTCCGGTCCCGTCGTCGCGGGAGAAGTAGTCGGAGGCGTTCTCGCCGGTGGCGTACAGCGCGCCATCCGTTCCCCAGGCGAAGAAGTTCGTGTCGAAGTGTCCGAACGAGCCGGCGAACGAATCCGCGTGGAACACCGGGGCGGTGCTCGCATCGAACTCGCCCTTGGCGGTGGCGATCTTGGCCGGGCCGGCGGGCTTGTCAGGTGTGGAGCCGGCGAAGCTGCCGTTGCCGAAGGAGCCGGCGCCATTGGCGCCCGAGGTGTACACCTCGCCGTTGGTGGCGATCGCTGCAATGCTCGACCAGGAGCCGGCGATGGCGGTGAACTTCGTCGAGGTCTTCCACGCCACGGGCGAGAGGGTCGTGCCGCTGGAGCCCCCGCCGGTCTGGCCTTCGGCGTTGTGGCCCCACGCGAAGACGTTGCTGGTGCACACCGAGTACGGCTGCGGCTCGCTGGTGGCGGTGCGGCCATCCTCCGTTTGGGCGGAGGCGGTCACGACGACGGTTCCGGGGGTCACGGCGGTGGCGCCCGACAGCGTGTAGACGCCCGTGGGGAGGACGAGGACCGACTGCCCGGTCGGGTAGTCGGTTCCATCGATGGAGATGACACCACCGTCGGAACTCGCGAAAGTGAGCGTGACGGTGGCGCCCGACACAGCCCCGGAGTCGTCTCGCACGGTGATGACGGCGTCGGGAAGAGGCGCACCGGCATCGACGCAGGCGCCGGGGATGCTCAGCTCGACGGTCAGGGCACCGGATGCCGCAGCCATCGGAACGGCGGTGGCGACGGCGACGACCGGGACAGCCCAGGCCGCACCCTTGACGACTGTCCGCCGACTGACACCGGCCTGCTCGGGGATGCCCTCAGGGCTCTTGCTGTTCGTCATTGTCGCGCTTTCCTGATCGTCGAGGGTCACTGGTATATCGCTTCGGCCGAGTCCTCAGTCGAAGGATCGAACAGCGACGAAGCTATCGGCTCCGGAACGCGCGCGATGCGTTCCGGGAGGTGACGAGCACCAATTGACCTGCAAAAGGGGGCGGCGAACGACGGGATCGACTATTCGGAGCGCAGGCGCAACTGCGCCATGCCGCCGTCGACCTCGATGAACGTGCCCGTGGTGGAGCCGGATGCCGGAGACACAAGGTACAGCACCGCACCGGCGACCTCGTCGGGCGAGACCAGGCGGCCGTGCGGCTGGCGGGCGTTCAGCGCCGTGCGCTCCGCGGCGGGGTCTGCCGCGGAGTCGAGCAGTCGCCCGACCCATGGGGTGTCGGCTGTGCCGGGGTTGACGGCGTTGACGCGAATGCCCTCGCGCAGGTGATCCGCGGCCATCGCGCGGGTCAGTGCCGAGACGGCCCCCTTCGATGCCGAGTACAGGGCGCGCAGCGGCAGGCCGGTGGTCGAGGCGATGGATGCCGTGTTGCAGATCGCTGCCGACGGCGACTGGCGCAGCCACGGCAACGCGGCCGAGGTCACGCGGGCGATGCCGGTGACGTTGATCGAGAGCACTCGAGCCCACTCGTCGTCGTCGTTCGCGGCGATGTCGCCCTGCGCGCCGATCCCGGCGTTGTTGATGACGATGTCGATGCGTCCGAACCTCTCGGCGACCGAGGCGACGGCGGCCTCAACCGAATCGCGGTCCGAGACGTCGGCCGTGAAGGCTGCGAAAGCGGCATCCGCCCCCGAAGTGTCGCGATCGAGCACCGCGATCTGCGCGCCCTCCTCGTACAGGCGGCGGGCGATCGCCGCGCCGATTCCGGATGCTCCGCCGGTGACGATCGCGACGAGGCCGTCCACCTGCCCGCTCACTTCGTGGCCTTCCAGGCGACGAACTCCTGGCGCTGACGGCCGAGGCCGTCGATCTCGACCTCGACCACGTCGCCGGGCCTGAGGTACGGGAACCTGCCCGAGAGCGCGACGCCCTGCGGGGTGCCGGTGAGGATCAGATCGCCCGGCTCGAGCGTGACGTACTGCGAGAGGTGGTGCACGATCGTGCGCACGTCGAAGATCAGGTCGCGGGTGTTGGAGTCCTGGCGGGGTTCGCCGTTGACGAAGCTGCGCAGGTCGAGGTTCGTGGAATCGACCTCGGACGCCGGCACCAGCCACGGGCCGGTGGGGTTGAAGCCTGCGGCGATCTTGCCCTTGGACCACTGACCGCCCGAGACCTCGAGCTGGAAGGTGCGCTCGGAGACGTCGTTGGCGAGCACGTAGCCGGCGATGTGGGCATCCGCCTGCTCCGGCGAGTCCAGGTAGGCGGTGCGGGTGCCGATCACGACGCCGAGCTCGACCTCCCAGTCGGTCTTCTCGCTGCCGCGCGGGATGGTGACGGCGTCGTTCGGGCCGACCACGGTGTTCGGGGTCTTCAGGAACAGGATCGGGATGCTCGGCGGCTCGGAGCCGGACTCCGCGGCGTGCGCGGCGTAGTTCATGCCGATGCAGATCACGGCGCTCGGGCGGGCGATCGGAGCGCCGATGCGCAGGGAGTCCGCGTTCTCGAGTTCGGGGAGGGTGCCCGCCTCCAGTGCCGCCCGCGTTCGTCCGGTCGGGTCGTCGGCGAGGAAGGCGCCGTCCACATCGGATGTCACAGGACGCAGGTCGAAGGTGCGGCCATCGTCGATGACGACGGGGATCTCGCTTCCAGCCTCGCCGAGTCGCGCGAACTTCATGGTTCTCCTTCTGGTCTTCAGGATGCGTGTGAGGCGGATGCAGTGATGGCTCCCGCCGTTGACAGTATAGACATCCGATGTTTACACTTCCAAGTGCCTGCCAGGAGTTTCCTGCGCACCCGAAGGAGCACAGTGAGCCGTATCGTCGCGCTGGACACCAGCGACATCCGCTTTCCCACGTCTCTGAGCCTGGACGGCTCGGATGCGATGAATCCCGACCCCGACTACTCGGCGGCGTACGTCATCGTGCGCACCGACGCGGATGACGGCATCGCGGGGCACTCCTTCGTCTTCACGATCGGCCGAGGCAACGACGTGCAGGTCGCCGCGATCGATGCGCTCGCCGACCACCTCGTGGGTCGGGAGATCGAGCCGCTTCTGGATGACATGGGCACCACGTTCCGCGACATCATCGGCGACTCGCAGCTGCGCTGGCTCGGCCCCGAGAAGGGCGTCATGCACATGGCCATCGGCGCCGTGATCAACGCGCTGTGGGACATCAAGGCCAAGCGCGCCGGTCTGCCGCTGTGGCAGCTGCTGGCGCGGATGACGCCCGAGGAGATCGTCGACCTGGTCGACTTCCGCTATCTGACCAACGCGCTCTCCCGCGAGGACGCCCTCGAGATCCTCCGTGCCGCCGTCCCGGGACGTGAGGAGCGCGAGCGGCAGCTGCTCGCCACCGGGTACGCCGGGTACACGACCAGCCCCGGCTGGCTGGGCTACTCCGACGAGAAGCTCGAGCGCCTGGCACGGGAGGCGATGGCCGACGGCTTCACCCAGATCAAGCTGAAGGTCGGCGCCGACCTTCAGGATGACATCCGCCGCTTCCGCAAGGCGCGCGAGGTCTGCGGGCCGGACTTCCCGATCGCGATCGACGCGAACCAGCGCTGGGAGGTGTCCGAGGCGATCGAGTGGGTGACCGCGCTCGCCGAGTTCCACCCCGCCTGGGTCGAGGAGCCCACCAGCCCCGACGACGTCCTCGGTCACGCCGAGATCGCCCGCGGCATCGCCCCGATCCGCGTCGCCACGGGCGAGCACGCGCAGAACCGGATGATCTTCAAGCAGCTGCTGCAGGCGAACGCGATCGAGGTCATGCAGATCGACGCCGTGCGCGTCGCCGGCGTCAACGAGAACATCGCCAACCTGCTGCTGGCGGCCAGATTCGGTGTGCCGGTCTGCCCGCACGCCGGTGGCGTCGGACTGTGCGAGGCGGTGCAGCACCTGTCGATGTTCGACTTCGTCGCCGTCAGCGCCTCCCGCGAGGGCCGCCTCATCGAGTACGTCGATCACCTGCACGAGCACTTCGTCGTTCCCACCGACATCCAGGGCGGGTCCTACATGCCGCCGACCGCGCCGGGCACGAGCATGGAGATGAAGGCCGAGAGCCTCGCGAAGTACACCTGGACGGGACAGCATGTCATCGACTGATCGCACGACGCTCGCACTGCCGACCCTCGGATACGGCGCGGCCAATGTCGGAAACCTGTTCCGTGCTCTGAGCGACGACGAGGCCTGGGCCGTGCTCGAGGCGGCCTGGGATGCCGGCATCCGCTACTTCGACACCGCACCGCACTACGGCCTCGGGCTGTCGGAGCGACGGCTCGGAGCCTTCCTGCAGACCAAGCCGCGCGACGAGTTCTTCCTCTCGACCAAGGCCGGGCGCCTGCTGCGCCCCAACCCCGAGCACCAGGCGGGCGGGCTCGACACCGACAACGACTTCTTCGTGCCGGACGACGTGCGCCGCGAATGGGACTTCGCCGAGGCGGGCATCCGGGCCAGCATCGCCGAGTCTCAGGAGCGACTCGGGCTCGACCGGATCGACCTGCTCTACCTGCACGACCCCGAGCGGCACGACCTCGAGCTGGCCATCGCCGAGGCGTTCCCGGCCCTGGAGGCCGTGCGCGAGGAGGGGCTGGTCGGTGCCATCGGCATCGGTGCGATGACGGCGGACGCGCTGGCCAGGTCGGTCCGCGAGGCGGACCTCGACCTCATCATGGTCGCCGGCCGCTACACGCTCCTCGAGCAGCCGGCTGCGGCGGACGTGCTGCCCGCGTGCGCGGAGCGCGGCACGGGCGTCGTGGCGGCATCGGTCTTCAACTCGGGGCTGCTCGCACAGACCGAGCCGACGCGCGACGGACGCTACGAGTACGGTCAGCTGCCGGACCAGCTGTGGGATCGCCTCGTGCGCATCACCGCGATCTGCCGCGATCATGGCGTGCCGCTTCCGGCGGCGGCCATTCAGTTCCCGCTGCAGGCAGCCGTCGTGCGCTCCGTGGTGGTCGGCGGCAGCCGCCCCGCGCAACTGCGGCAGAACGCCGAGTACGCCGCGCTGGATATCCCCGCCGAGCTGTGGCGGAATCTGGCGGAGGAGGGGCTGACGGATGCTTGAGGGAATCGACCCCCTGCTGACCGGTGAGCTGCTGCTGCACCTGGATCGGATGGGCCACTCCGACTCGGTCGTCGTGGCCGACGCGCACTTTCCGGCGTGGGCGCTCGGGGAGCGCGTCGTCGATCTTCCCGGCACGACGACGCCCGAGGTCGTCGCCGCGATCCGCTCGGTGCTGCCGCTGGACGACGCGCCCGGCATGGACCTGATGGAGTCGGCGGATGCCGCCCTGCTGGACGTGCAGCGCGAGCTGATGGCCGCCGCCGGCACCGCGCCGGAGACGACCCGGTTCGTGGAGCGCTTCGCGTACTACGACGTCGCCAAGGGCGCGTATCTGATGGTCCGCACCGGCGAGACCCGCAAGTACGGCAATGCGCTGCTGCGCAAGGGCGTCGTCGGACATCCGTCGGCCTGAGCCGACAGCGAGTTTCGCGGCTCGGCCCAGCCCCCTGCGCGACAGCGGGCCGGGCTGAGCGTCAGCGTGCTGTGCGGACGGCGAGCACGCGCTCGAGGTGAGCGAGGCCCGAGGCCACGGCGGAGGCGGTGACGGCCTCGATTCCCGGATACTCGGCGTGCCCGGCGGGCAGCACTGCGAGCTCGAGGTCGCGGACGGCGTTGGCTACGGCGAACTGACCCTGCGGCGGCACGGACTGGTCCCACAGCGCCGCCTCGACACGAACCGGGATGTCGAAGAACAGCGCCGCGGTCGATGAATCGAGGATCCGCAGCTGCTCGCGCGCCTCGGGGTGTCGGCGCACCCACGATCGTTGGAACTCTCCGCTGCCCAGGCAGTCGACCGCAAGTCGCAGGTCGTACTGCCCGAAGGTCGGGACGATCAGGGTGGCGCCGATGAACCGGTCGTCCCAGGGCACCGCCAGCGCTCCGAGTCCACCGCCGAAGCTCTCGCCCACGTAGTAGAGCGGCAGTTCGCCCGCCAACTGCTCCAACGCGTCTGCGGCGAGCCACAGATCCCTCGCGCACAGGCCGATCACCGACGCATCGGGGTCGTCGAGGCCCGCGAGCACATGCGCTTCTCTGTCCTGCGGGGCGCCGATGCCGGCGTTCAGATTCGGAAGACCCCGTGCGACGGGGAAGAGCGCTGCGGCATGCTCGGGAACTCGCCGCAGGTCCACTTCGTCGCGCCCGCCGTACCCGTGACCGTGCACGACGCCGACGCGCGCCGTTCCTCCGTCGGCTGCCGAGACGAACCAGGCGCGCAGCCGTACGCCGTCGACGCCGGACAGCTCGATGAGGCAGACCCGGCGGCCGTCGATCGTCGTGGTGGACAGCACCTCCGGGGCGGCGTCCACGGCGCCCGCACTCCGACGCCATGAGCGCCACCGATCGGCGAAGCCCTCGGGCGGAGGGATCGGCGTCACTTCACGCAGCGTGTCGAGCGTGAAGCCGTAGCTGCCGTCGAAGGCCGCATCGGAGAACCAGATGTCGAAGGGCGGGGAAGACGTCATGCGCGGAGCGGGATCCTGTCTGATCGGAGGGGAATGAGGTCGCGGAGGGAGACGGGGAGGTGCATGGCAGACTGGTCACGGCACGAGAAGGAGAGCGGATGCTGGTCAGCGAGCGACGCGAGCGCATTCTCGCCCTGGTGCGCGAGCGCAGGTCGGTTCCCCTGCCGGAGCTCGCCGCGACGCTCGGTGTGAGTGAGATGACCGTGCGCCGCGACATCGATCTGCTCGCTGAGGACGGCGAGGTGCAGAAGGTGCGCGGCGGTGTTCGCGTGGCGGCACCAGGCGGGATGCGCATCGAGTCCGGGTCGACCGCGACGTCGGAGCGTCGGGCGATCGCGCGGGCCGCAGCCGGCCTCGTCGAGCCGGGTATGGCCGTCGGAATCTCCGGCGGAGTGGCAGGCATCGCACTCGCACATGAGCTGGTGCGCGTGCCCGAGCTGACCATCGTCACGAACTCGCTGCCGGTCTCCGACCTGTTCTCGCCGCCCGAGCGCTCGGATGCCCCGTACACGCAGACCGTCGTGCTCACCGGTGGAGTGCGCACGCCGTCGCAGTCCCTCGTCGGCCCGGTCGCCGTGCGCGCGTTGGAGCACCTGCACTGCGATGTCGTCTTCCTCGACGCGCACGGGCTCGACGTGCAGGCCGGACTCACCACCATGAATCTGCTCGAGGCCGAGACGTATCGCGCCTTCATGGCGGCGGCGCGAGAGGTCGTCGTCCTCGCCGATCACACGCGCTGGGAGGTCGTCGGACTCACCACGATCGCCGATCTCAGCGATATCGACCGTCTGATCACGGACGACGCACTGGACGCGGATGCCAGGGAGCAGCTCGCCGCGCACGTCGGCCGCGTCGACGTCGTGCCTCGAGCCGACATCGACCGCGGCTGAGGCGCAGTCGGAACCACCGACGTCCATCAGCGCGCCGTGCTCGCCCGCTTCACGAGCCGAGCAGGGATCGTCACATGCCGGACCGGCAGATTGGCGCCCAGCGGCGCGGTGAGCTGCCGCTCGAGTTCGGTGAACGTGGCATCCACCAGCTGTTCGTGATCGGGAGCGACCGAACTGAGGGCGGGCACGGAGAATCGCGCGGCGCGAATGTCATCGATCCCGATCACCGCGATGTCCTGCGGCACGCGGCATCCTCGGGCCGCCAGAGCGGCGAGCGCGCCGAGCGCCACGGAGTCGTTCGAGCAGACGATGCCGTCGAGTTCGGAGATCGTGCCGGCCATCTCGTCCGCCACGCGTTCGCCCTCCTCCGCCGAGAACGCGGTCACCTGTGCTGTGAGCCGGGGATCCGCGGCGATACCGGCCGTCTCGAGCGCTTCGACATAACCCGCATGGCGCTGATCGGCGGCGTCCGAGGGACGCGCGTCGCGACGGCCGATGAAGGCGATGCGCCGGCTGCCGCCGGCGATCAGGTGCTCGGTGGCCGTGCGGGCTGCGCCACGGTTGTCGATGGTGATGTGCGTGAACGGACTGACCTCGATGTGCTCGCCCAGCAGGACGAGGGGACCGGGCGAGGTGCGGCGCGTCAGGTCTGCGACCGTGAGCGAGCGCGGGATGTGGATCAGACCGTCGATCTCCGGTAGCCCCACTCCGTTGGCGACGTCGATCTCGCGGCTGTGCTCGCCCTCGGTCTGCACGATGAGCACCGCCATCCCTCTGGCCTCGGCGCCGCGCACCAGCCGCGAACTGAGCTCGGCGAAGTAGGGCTCCTCGAGGTGCGGGACGGCCAGGGCGATCAGCCCGGTGCGGTTGGCTCGCGCCCCCGGGACGGACCGCACAGCTGCTCGCTCGCGGTCGGTGAAGGACGTGCTCACCCTGGGCCTCCTCGCCGTGCGTCGATCCCCCGCTGCAGAACCGATCTGCTTCACGTTAGCGTCATCGGTCACGACTGAACCCGGAACGCGATCACGCGTGCCTCCGCAGCGCCATTCGAAGCGTCGACCGTCAGGCGTGCCGAGGTGAACGCAGGAAGGTCGGCGGGCAGTGCGTGCACCCGATGACGATGCCGGTTGCCCTGCACCTCGACGACGGCCGTCCACTGCGACGAACCCGTCGGCAGCACCTCCACCCGGTAGTCGCGCACCAGCTCGGGCATGATCTCGTCCGGGGTGCGGTGGTGGTGCAGCGTGTTCAGCGACACATCGACGTCGTCATCGAAGACGAGCCGTATCTCTCGCGCGGTGACCGGGGCATCCCAGTCCAGGCGCAGCCACGCCGGACCTTCGGCGAGTGGGCCGGATGCCCACAGGTTCGGACCGCCGAAGGGGCGGTTGAAGCCCGAGACCGCACGCTCCGGGGCCAGCGCGAGGCTCTCCGGCGTGGTGCGGAAGACCGGGGTGCGGCCGCGCAGCGGTTTGGTCGGCCACTTCACCAGCAGGCCGTCATCGCTGATCTCGACGTTCTCGTCGTCGTTGTCGGCCCGGTGCACGAGGGTGAGCACCCCTGGGGGAAGCGGGGCGGTGAGGTGCACGCTCACCTGCGGATTCGCACGCAGCACGACGATCGCGTTCTGCGGGATGCCGGGCGCGAACGGCGTCGGAGCGGAGACCCAGCTCGCCTCGCCGGCCGGCACGTCGATCGTGGTGCGGTGCTCGAGGTGCGCGGGCACGATGTTCTGCCGCTTGCCCGTGGACCACACCTCGACCGTGACGGTCGAAGGCGCAGTCGCACTCAGCAGGAGCTCGGTCGTCTCCAGACGCGGATGCACGGGGACGACGATGCCGAGATCGTCGGCGAGCACGTGGGCCGCGGCGTCCGGGGCATCAGCGCCGACGCCCATGGTGCGATGCCAGCCGGATGCGGTCACAGCCGCCGTGCGAGCCAGATCGTCGGGGTCTTCGTTGGCGACTCCGATCAGGGAGGCGTCGGCGCGCAGCAGGGTCTGGCGCAGCTCGGCGCGATGGTGCTCGTACAGTCCGCGCGGCGTCTGGTCGTGGGTGAGACAGAGGGATGCCGCAGTGCCGGCGGCCTCGCCCATCACCGCGCACGTCGCCATCACCCGCGCCGCGCCGAAGGCGATATGGGTGGCCGAGACGTTGCGTCCGGCCATCAGCAGGTTCGACACGTTCACCGAGTAGAGGGACCGGAAAGGGATCTCGAACACTCCGTCGGAGAAGCGCTGCACGGCACCGGCGCCGGTGGCGTACATGCCCTCTGCGGGATGCAGGTCGATCGACCAGCCGCCGAAGCCGATGCCGTCGTCGAACTCGACCTGATCGAGCACGTCCTGCTGGCGAAGCGTGTGGTCGCCGATGAACCGGCGGTACTCGCGCTTGCCGGGCAGGTTGCCGATCCACTCCAGGGTCAGGTTGTCGGCGTCGAACTCCCCGGAGTTCTTTATGTGGTCCCAGATGCCCAGGATCACCGAGCGCAGCTCGTCGCGGATCCGCTCGTTGTCGTCGACGATGTCGAGCTGTCCGCCCCATTCGATCCACCAGTAGTGCGCGCCGCTGTCACCGCTGCGGATGATGCGGGTGACCGGGATCGGGGTGGTGGTGATGTCCTTGGCGGACTCCGGAGCGACGTACTTCACCGGGTGGCCGAGATCCTTTGTGTAGAACAGCAGCGTCGAGCCGAGGAACTCCCGCACCGGCTCCGCGGGCGCCCAGTCCTCGTCGAACTCCTCCCGTCCCTCCTTGCCGAGACGGTGCCTCGCTCCGACGAGACGGCCGACGAGGCCATCACCCGTGCAGTCCAGGAAGATCGGTGCCCGGAAGATGGTGCGGATCTCGGACCCCATGGTCCAGCCGGTCACGGATGCGATCCGGCGGTCGTCGTCGGGGCCGGTGTACTCGGCCTCCAGCACCTCGGTGTTCAGCATCAGCGTGAGGTTCGGCTCGCGGCGAACCGTGTCCAGCACCACGTCGTCCCAGTAGACGGGGTTCCCTTCGGGATTGCGGAACTGGTTCTCCAGGAACATCTCGCCCATGATCCCGGTCTCGCGCGCCCAGCGCTGGTTGCCGTGCGCTGTCGCACCGCACACCCAGACCCGCACCTCTGAGGACGAGTTGCCGCCCAGGACGGGCCGGTTGTTGATGAGCACGGTGCGTCGGCCGAGGCGCGCCGCGCCAACCGCGGCGCTCACTCCGGCAAGGCCTCCTCCGACGACGATGATGTCGGCTTCGATGGTCTGCGTGCGCATGATGGGTGACTCCTGAGCTGGGGTGGAAGGCGGGTGCCGCTGGGTGCGGCACCCACCGGGGTTGTCGGATGCCGTTCAGCCGGCGAACGTTCTGCCGGGTCGACGACGGATGAACCGGAGCACGATCCCGCCGGCCAGGAGAGCGGCTCCCGAGCCGAAGAGCGTGACAGGCATCGCGCTGCCCGTGGCGGCCAGCAGGCCATCGCTCGCGCTGATCTCGGATCCGGAGTCGACGGCAGCACCGTCATCCGTGCCGATCTCCTCGTCGCCTCCGATTCCCGGGTCGGCGCCCGGGTCGGTTCCGGGGTCGGTTCCGGGGTCGGTTCCAGGGTCGGTGCCCGGGACCGTGCCGGTCGAATCATCGGCATCCACTGCGATCGCCTCGATCTCGAAGACGCGGGCGACATCGGTTGCAGAGTCGGAGGGGTCGCTGATCAGGAGTCTCACCGCGTCGGCGGTGAGGCCGTCAGCATCGACGAGGACTTCGCTGCTGACGTTGCCTGCGACCGCACCGATCTGCGTCCAGCCCTGCGAGGTGCGCAGTTCCACGGTGAAGTCGCGCAGCACCGAGGGCTGCATCGCTCCGCCCAGGTAGCCGCTGCGCACGCGCACGACGTCGACCGGTGCTGCTTCGGCCCATTCGGACACGATCCATGGCTGAGCGTCGTCGAGTGCCGACACCCAGCGGCTGGCATCGGAGCACACTCCGTCGAACGCGAGTTCGGGGCCGGAATCGTCGCGCAGCTGTGAGGATGCGGTCACGATGCCATTGAGCGCGAGGTTCACGCCGCCGCGGTCACCCCTGATCGTGGAGACGATGTCTGCGAGTCCGCCACCCGCGATGGCTTGGCCGGAGCGGGCCACCTCTGCATAGCGGAGCGTGCCGCCGCCGGGTGTCGCCGGGGCGCTGAGATACAGCACGTCCGCGCCTGCCGTCGTCGTCGTCGCTCGCAGCCGTTGCTGGCCCGGGAGGGGGTCGCCGATAGCTGAGGGCACCCAGTCCGCCCGACCCTGCGCCTGCTCGAGCATGACGACCTGACTGCGAACCGCGTCGCAGGTCTGCACCGACAGCACGGCATAGAGGCGGGTGATCGAACCGAATGAGGTGGCATCCATCGTCGCGATCGTGTCGACTCCGCTGCCGAGCGCTGCCGAGTCGATCACCGTCTGACGATTCCAGTCGGAGCCGTCCCAGGTGGCCCACTTCAGATCGAACAGCGTCGATCCTGCGGCCGAATAGCGGTATGTCACGCCCTGCAGCACGCCGTCGCGCACGGTCATCTTCGCGGTCTGCACGGCCGGGGTCGTGCTGTCCATGGATTCGTCCGCCGTGAACGGCTGGAAGATCACCGGACCCGGCGTGGTCGGGCTGATCGGTGTCGGCAGCGCCCCGCCGGCGACGTCGCTGAACGACTTCGCCTGCGGGTCCCACACGGCGTAGGACCCCAGGTGTCGGTACGGGCCGGCCGCCCACTTGTGCCACTCCCAGAGCACGTGCACGAGGCCGTTCTCATCCACGATGAGGTCGTCCGGATAGACCGAGTAGTCGGTCGCCGAGGCGATCGTCGTCTCGCGCGTCCAGCTCTGCTCGTCCAGGTCGTAGTGGTACAGCACACCGTCTCGCCGCGCTTGCGCATCGGGCCCCGTGCGCACCATCAGCCAGACGTCGCCGTCCGGGCCGACCGAGGTGATCGGATACGAGATTGTCGATCCCGCATCCGGCATCTCCTCACTCACCTCGACCAGCGAGGTGACGTCGCCGGGGGTCGTGGAGCGGAAGTAGTTCCAGTCCTCATGATGCATCGAGGCGAAGACATGGATGTCGCCGTCGCCGTCGATCGCGATCGACGGTTGGTTGTGCCCGTTGTCATTGAGGTAGTTCGCGCAGGCGTCCTGCGCGGTTCGCAGGCAGCCGGACACCCAGTCGCCATCCGTTGCGCGGGATGCCACGTGCACTTCGTGCCGGCCAGTGCCCGCGGGCACGTTGAACGCGAAATACGTCGTGTCGCCGGAGACGGCAAGCGGATTCCACCAGCCGGACTGGTTCGACCCGTCGACTGCGAAGGGTACGGACTCGACCGGGACGGGCAGCACGTCCGCGCTCGCCGCAGGGGCGAGCGCACCGGCCATCGTCGCAGCGGCACCGACGACGGCGATCGTGGCGAGGCGCCGGTTCATCGCGGCCCGCATCAGTCGATCAGCTTCTGTGCGGCCTCGCCGGCCTGTGTCATGGCTTCCTTCGGCGTCTGCTGGCCGACCAGCACCGCCTGCACGCGCTCGGCGATGACGGTCTCGACCTGTGCGTACTGGGGGTACTGCCAGAACGGGTTGACCGTGGCGGTCGCGGTGATCTTCTCGGCGAAGCGCGCGCCGAACTCGTCAGAGGTGACCAGATCCGACTTCTGCGATTCCTCCGTGACCGGGGGCAGTCCGCGCACCTCGTAGTCGCCGAGGACGGTGTCCAGATCACTGGTGGCCCACTGGCCGAAATCGGCTGCGGTGCCGGTGGCGTCATCGTCCGCGCCGCCGACGACGACGATCGCACCGCCCCAGACCAGCGCGCGCGGCGTGTCGCCCTTCTTCAGCACCGGACGCGACTCGGAGACGATCTTCTCACCGAGCTTCGGGTCAGGGGAGTCCTTCACGACCGAGTTGCGGCCCACGGGTGCGTCGTCGTAGATCGCGGCGCGGCCCTGCGAGAACAGTGCTCGGGCGTCGAAGCGGTCGACGTCCGCCGCGATGAGGCCCTGGTCGTACAGCGACTTGTACCATGCCACGGCTTCGACGCTGGCGTCGTCGCCGATGGTGACCTTGCCGTCCTTCACCAACGGGCTGCCGAACGTCTCCATCCAGATCAGGATGTCCTTGAGCTGGGCGGCCTTCGTGGAGGCCGCGTACGGGATGAGTCCGTTGCCGAGCGACTTCAGCTTCTTCAACGCTGCCTCGTACTCGTCGATCGTGACCGGGAACTCGTCGACGCCGGCCTTCTGGATGAGCTCGGAGTTGGTGACCAGGCCGATCGCGCCGATGGTCCAGGGGAAGCCGTACTGGACCCCCTTGAGCTGGGCGGCCTCGAGGGCGGCGGGAGTGAGCCGCGGTCCTTGGTGAATGCCGAGACGTCTTGGAGCTTGCCCAGTGCCGCGAGCGATGCCAGCCATGCGACATCGACGTGGGCGGCGCCGGCGAACTGGCCGCCGCGCACCTGCAGCATCAGCTGCTTGAAGTACTCGTTGTAAGGGAATGACACCTCGGTGATGTCGACCTCGCTCTTCTGCGAGTAGCCGTCGAGCAGAGCCTTGATCGCAGGGGCCGCGGCCTCCTCGGTCAGCGACCAGCTGGAGAACTTGAAATCCGTGGTCGTGAACTTTCCGGGTGCGAACGCGCTGCCCGACGAGGGAGCGCCGCCGCCGGAGCCGCCGCTGGGCATGCAGCCCGCGAGCATGAGGCCCGCGGCACCGAGCCCTGCGAACTGCAGCAGCTGCCGGCGGGAGACGGAGGGGGTGTTCTGAGACATGGTTCTCTCTCTTCTTCGAGGGGATGGATGAGCGGGTTCGGGTTGTCGGGTGGTGGGCAGGGCCGGGTCAGCCCTTGACCGCGCCGGCGGTCATGCCGCCGACGAGGAAGCGCTGCAGCGCAATGAATGCGATGGCGACGGGCAGAGAGACCACGAGGGACGCCGCCATCAACTCGGGCCAGGCCGTCGAGGCCTCGCCGATGAAGGTGTTCACCAGGCCAGGGGGCAGGGTCTGCTTGTCGGGGCCCGCGAGTGTGAGCGCGAAGATGAAGTCGTTCCACCCTCGCACGAAGGCGAACAGCCCGGCTGCGACGAGGCCGGGGGCTGCCAGTGGCAGCACGATGGAGTGGATGATGCGCATGCGCGATGCGCCGTCGACGAGGGCCGCCTCGATGAGGTCGTCGGGGATCGTGTCGAAGAAGCCCTTCAGCATCCACACGCACAGCGGCAGCGTGAAAGTCGTGAACGACAGCACCAGCGCGGCGTAGGTGTTCAGCAGACCGTACGCCGAGAACACCGTGTAGAGAGTGATGAGCAGCAGTGCCTGTGGGAACATCTGCGACGCGAGCACGAAGTACATCAGGCTGCGGCGTCCGCGGTAGCGGAACTTCGAGAATGCGTAGCCCATGTAGGCCGACACGATGACCGACAGCACGGCGGTGATGACCGAGACGATGATGCTGTTGCGCAGATATCCGAACAATGCCGGATTGTCGAGCAGCGCCAGATACGCGTCGAAGCTGATCTCGGTGGGAAAGAGCTTGGGCGGGTAAGAGAAGACCGCGGTGCGCGAGGTGAGCGAGGTCGCAAGCAGCCAGTACACCGGCAGCAGGGCGAAGCCGCCGAAGACGACCACTGCCACCCATGCGCTGATCGTGACGGCGCGCCGGTCGGCGCGGACCCGGGGCTTGCGCATCTGCTGCGCGGGCGGCTCGGATGCCGCGATCGCAGCGTCGGTGAGGAGCGCGGTCATCGCTTCTCTCCCTTCTCGGAGAATCGGACGTACACGACGACCAGCCCCATCAGCAGCACCATCCAGAGCAGGCCGAGCGCGCCGGCCCTCCCGAGGTCGAAGCCTGTGAATGCGGTCTCGTAGACGGCGGTCGCGAAAGTCTGCGTGGAGCCGGCAGGGCCACCGCCGGTGAGCACGTAGATGATGTCGAAATGCTGGAAGTTCCAGATGAACTCGAGCAGCAGCACCAGTCCGATGATGCCGCCCATCTGCGGCACGGTGATGGAGAAGAACCGGCGCACGGTGCCGGCCCCGTCGATCTCGGCCGCCTCATGCAGCTCTGGCGGCACCGTCTGCAGGCCGGCCAGCAGCATCACCATCATCCACGGGAACGACTGCCAGGTCTTCGCCACGATCACCGCGATCATCGCGGTGGTCGGCTGTGCGAGCCATGCCTGCGGATCTTCGATGAGGCCGAGCGACTGCAGCAGCGAGTTCATCACCCCGTAGTTGGCGTTGAAGATCCACATCCACAGGAACGAGACGACCACGCCGGGGATGAGCCAGGGGATGAGCATGATGCCGCGCAGCACCTTGGCTCCGCGGATGTTCGCGTTCAGTGCCAACGCCAGGCCGAATCCGATGACGAACGGCGCGATGGTCGTGCCCAGGGTGAAGACGATGGTCTGGCCGAGCAGCCGGAGGAAGTCGCCGGTGAGCACATCGACGACGTTGTCGAAGCCGACGAACACCCGTCCCGGCTCGACGAGGCTCTGCTTGAAGAACGCCGTGACGAGAGCGGTGACCAGCGGATAGACCACGACAGCCGCCAACAGGGCGAGGCCAGGGGCCGTGAGGAGCAGAGCGAACATCCCGTTGGACATGCGTCGTGGTGGACGCTGTGATGTTGTGTGTGAACTTACGGGAAGTTCTGTCATGACTGTGGGCATCCTTGACCTTTGGATTCGCGGCGCTATTGGCGCGTCGATGCGGAATGACCAGTGTTTCTGGTGCGGCGCCGCTTCGTCAAGCTGTCACTGTCACGTTCCGGTAACGAGAAGTACTGTGACAATTTGATGTAAAACGAGATTCGAGTTCGATTGCGTCGAACATCTGGATCGATGCTTGATTAGCGATTATCGATTAGCTAGGCTCTGAACCGGCCACCAGCGGCCGTACGGGTCCCCCACCCGTGCTCCCTCGATGAAAATCGGAGAGACGCGATGAAGCGTGCACTGGCAGTACTCGCCGTGACGACGATGCTCGGAACGGCACTGGCGGCCTCGCCGGCAGCCGCAGCCGACGGACCGACCCTCTATGTGGCGCCGGGGGGTGACGACGCAGCTGCGGGATCGATCGATGCCCCGCTCGCCACGCTCGAAGGTGCCCGCGATCGCATCCGCCTGCTCAAGTCGGATTCCGGTCTGCCCGAGGGGATGACCGTTCTCCTGCGGGAGGGCGAGTACAGTCGCAGCGCCTCGTTCACGCTCGGCAAGGCAGACTCCGGTACAGCCGATCATCCGATCGTATACCGCTCCTACCCGGGTGAGACGGCGACTCTGACGGGCGGACGCGAACTGCCGCGAGACGACTTCGTGACCGTGACGGATGCTGCGGTCACCGATCGCATCGTCGAGGCGTCCGCGCGCGACAAGGTGCTCGAGATCGATCTCAAGGCGCACGGCCTCACCGACTACGGCCAGCTCAGCCGGCACGGGTACTGGATGGCCAACGACGTCAGCACCACGCCGCCGATGGAGCTGTTCATCGACGGGCAGGGGATGACTCTCGCACGCTGGCCCAACGCCGCAGCGACGACGCCGACCGTGCAGATGGGTGACATCATCGACCCGGGGCCCACGCGCAAGGATGCGGATCTGCAGGATCGCGGCGGCACGTTCAGCTACTCGTACGATCGTCCGAAGCACTGGACAGGGGCCGAGGACGTCTGGCTCGACGGCATCTTCGGCTACAGCTGGGAATGGTCGTACAACAAGATCGACAGGATCGACACCGACGCGAAGACCATCACACTGCGCTACGGCGAGATGTCCGGGATCATGAAGAGCTGGTTCCCCGACTTCCACTTCGCGCAGAACCTGCTGGAGGAGCTCGACGCGCCGGGCGAGTACTACATCGATCGCGACGCCGGGAAGCTGTACCTGATCCCGAACGCCGCCTTCGCCTCCGGCGCAGGTGCCGTCACGGTCACGACGCTCGATGAGCCGATGATCCGCACCGACGACGCCTCGTACATCACGATCGATGATGTCGTCATGGAGTACGGGCGTGCCACTGCCGCCGTGATCCTCGGCGGCTCGAACATCAGCATCTCGCACGCGGACATCCGTAACTTCACCGACGGCGGGGTGCTCATCAACTCCCCGGGGCGCTACACCTACGACGGCATCCCGATCAACCGCGGCGGACGCGACCACGCGGTGACGGACTCGAAGATCACGCATGTCGGCGGCGTCGGCGTGGTGCTGCAGGGCGGAGACAAGACCACGCTCGAGCCCGGCCGCAACCGCGTCGAGAACTCCGAGATCGCCGACTTCGCCTACTACCACAAGGCCTACAACCCGGGCGTGATGTTCGACGGCGTCGGCAACGTCGCCAGGAACAACAAGATCCACGATGCGCCGCATCCGGGCATCATCGTGCACGGCAACGATCACCTCTTCGAGCGCAACGAGGTCTACGACGTCTGCAAGCTCTTCAACGACCTCGGTGCCGTCTACATGAACTCCGGGATGACGCCGCAGCAACGCGGACATGTCTTCCGGGAGAACTACTTCCACGACATCGGCGTCGGCATGGCCGGGGTCGAGGGCATCTACGCCGACAACTTCACGTGGGATCTCACCATCGAGAAGAACATCTTCGTGGACATGGGCAACGCCGCCATCAAGAGCGGCTCGGCCGATTACATCAATGCGACCAACAACATCTTCGTCGACGCGTTCGCGCCGTATGACAACTACGAGCAGTGGATGGGCGACCAGGAGGGCAATGTCGTGGATCGCGACTACATGCCCGCATGGAAGAAGGTCTTCGAGGACAATGACGATTTCGTGGGTTCCCCGTACCTGGAGAAGTACCCCGAACTGGCGCACTTCTTCGAAGACGACCACTACTACCCCGATCACAGCACCTTCGCGAAGAACGTGGTGTGGAATCCCGATCGCACGCCGATCGCCGGCATCAACGATCAGGGGGCGAAGGACGGCAAGAACCTGCTGAACTACGCGGACAATCTGGTCGCCACCGCCGATCCCGGCTTCGTGGATGCCGCGAACGGCGACTACACGCTGAAGGCCGACTCCGAGGTGTTCTCGAAGATCCCCGGGTTCGAGGCGATCGCATTCGACCAGATCGGCGTGAACGGTCATATCGGCCAGTCGCAGTCGCCGAAGAAGGTCGCGCTCGAGGCGATCGCCTTCGACAGCGACCGGCTGGTGATCGACGCGGGCCATGAGGCGCGCGTGCGTGCCGTGCCGCTGCCGTGGAATGCGGTCGATGCGGACGTCGACTACGCCTCCGCGGACACCTCCGTCGCGACGGTGAAGGCCGACGGCACGGTGCTCGGGGCGGGTCCGGGGACGACGACCATCACGGCGACGGCGAAGGCGGATGCCACGAAGACGGCGACCATCGAGGTCGTCGTCGGCGAGGGCGACGGCGTGCTGCACTTCACCGACTTCGAGTCGGGGGCCAACAGCTGGCCGACGGATCCGAACCGCAGCATCCAGGTCGATGCGGCCGGCAACAAGGTCTACCGCATCGTGAACGGCGCCAACTCGCAGCTGCCACGCGACTTCACCGAGTTCGTGCTGGACTTCGACGTCACGCCGCCCGCGGGCGACACGGTGAAGTCCGATCTGCTCATCTACAACCGAAACCAGAACGGCGGCGGCTACATCCGCTACCGCAACGCCGAGGCAGGTCCCACCTGGACCATCTTCGACAGCAACTGGCAGGTCGTCGAGGAGAAGGTCGTGCCGACCGATCAGGGCCTCGCCAACGGCAGCACCTCACACGTGCGCATCGCCGTGCAGGACGGCGCCATCCGGATCGTCGTGAATGGAGCCATCGCACTCGAGGGCAAGGACCCGGCGCCGGGTGCGGCCGGTCGCGTCGGGTTCTACGTCGAGGGCTACAAGTCCGTCGACCTCGACAACATCGGCTTCTCGCTCTCAGGCGTCCCGGTCACCGGCATCTCGCTGGATGCCGAGCAGCTCGGCCTCAACGTCGGCGAGCGGCGCACCGTCACAGCCACGGCCGCGCCCGAGGACGCCAGCGACACCCGGGTGACCTGGGCGAGCGCCGACCCGGCCGTCGCCACGGTCGTCGACGGTCGAGTAGCGGCCGTCGGCGCGGGCAGCACGACGGTCACGGCGGCATCCGTGTCGGATCCGACGCTGAAGGCATCCGTCAGCGTCACCGTGACCGATGCGGACTATCCGACGCTGCGGTTGGACGAGCAGTTGACGGATGCCGCGAACTGGAGCGTCGCGGACGGGATCATCGTCGATGACGACGGCGTACTGCTGACGCAGGAGGGCGTCTACGGCTACAAGGCCGAGCGCTTCGGATCGACGCTGCTGAAGTTCGAGGCGGACTTCGGGAAGTTCGACGGGGGCTGGTACGGCTTCCAGGTGCGCTCGGATCAGACCGGACTCCCGGCCTGGCAGAACTCGAACACCGGCTACCTGTTCATCGTGAAGGAGGACACCTTCGAGCTGCAGAGCTGGACTCCGGGCCAGACGATGCTCGACATCATCCCGAACACGGTCATCGCTGCCGACAGCACGCACGTGATCGAGGTGGGCGCCATCAGCGAGAAGACCGGCACCCGAGTCGTCATCCGGGTGGACGGGAAGACGGTGTGGAACACGCTGGATGCCCGAGAGAACCTGCGCGTCGGATCGGACGGGTTCCTGAACCTCTACCACTACGGCAAGACCAACAGCCTGTCGGTGCATCCGGCGGCCGCAGTCGGCCCCGGCGAGCCCGGTACGGAGGAACCCGGCGAGCCCGGGACGGAGGAGCCCGGTGAGCCGGGGACGGAAGAGCCCGGCGAGCCCGGCGGCGGAGCCGGCCCCGGCGACACGGGTGGCGGCTCCGGCGGTGCTGAGGGGGTGGGCCTTCTGCCTCTGACGGGAGCCGATCCGTTGCTTCCGTCGATGCTCGGCGGGGGACTGCTTCTCGCGGGCCTCCCCCTGTGGGCGGTGCGTCGGCGTCGGCGTGTCGAGGCCGGAGCGAGCCTGCGCGACCCGTCTGAATAGGCTGGCCCGAGACTGCGGATGAGAAGGGAGCAGCGATGAGCTCGCACGATCGCCCGCGCATCGTGTTCATCGGCGATTCCATCACGGATGCCGGACGCGACAGGACCGACCCCGCCTCCCTGGGTGACGGGTACGTGTCGCTGGTGGCTGCGGAGCTGGTGGCCGGCGGTGCCGAGGTGGTCAACCTCGGCATCGCCGGCGACCGGGCTGTGGATCTCGCGGGGCGGTGGGCATCGGATCTGATGCCCACCGCCCCCGGGCTGCTCACGCTCTACGTCGGCATCAACGACGTGTGGCGGCGGTTCGACAGCGATGACCCGACCTCCACCGCGCAGTTCGAGCAGACCCTGCGCGAGCTGCTGTCCTCCGCGAGGGCGGCGTTCTCGCCGCGGCTGATCCTCATGGAGCCGTACCTGCTCCCCGTGCGCGATGAGCAGCGGGGGTGGCTCGGCGAGCTCGACGAGAAGCGGATGGCGGTCCGTCGCCTGGCCGTGGAGTTCGACGCCGCGCTGGTGCCGCTGCACGAGATCCTGACGGCGGCCGCGGAGGGACGGGATGCCGCGGAGCTGGCCCCCGACGGGGTCCATCCGCTTCCGGAGGCATCCGCGCTGATCGCCGCAGGCTGGCGCGACGCGTCCGCGCGAATCGGCACCCCTCAGGTCATTAGCGATAGTCGATAATGAAAGTAGTATGGACGGTATGACAGACGTGATGGGCGCAGCCGGGCTGCAGCGAGGGCTGCTGTCGGATCAGATCTACGCCATGATCAAGGCCATGATCAAGGACTCGACCCTGGGTCCCGGCGAGCAGCTGGTCGAGTCCCAGCTCGCCAGGCAGCTGGAGGTCAGCCAGGCTCCGGTGCGCGACGCGCTGAAGCGACTGGCGCATGAAGGCCTCGTCTCGCACGTGCGCCACCAGGGCAACTTCGTGGCGAGCTACTCCGCCGAAGAGGCGGCGCAGGCCAAGGTCGCTCGCGTCGAACTGGAGGCGCTGGCCGGACGGCTGGCCAGCGGAGCGCTGGATGCCGAGCGGCGCCGCGCCCTCGTCGAGCTGATCGACCGCATGCACGAGGCGGCCGACGCGAACGACCTGGCGCGGTTCCGTGAGCTGGACTTCTCCTTCCACCGCGCCGTGATCGAGGCGAGTGGCAACGCCTATCTGCCGAAGATGTGGGATCTGCTCGAGCCGAGCCTGCGCTCCATGCACGTGCTCGGCGACCCGTCGTTCACGGGTGACTGGCATGAGGTCGCCGACTGGCATCGGGGACTGCTCGACGTGCTCGACGCGGCGGATGCGGACGCCGCCGCCGACCTGTTCCGCGCTCACGCGGCCGGCACACTGCTCGACCCGGCCTGACCCGGGAGCCGCTCGTTCAGAGCGAAGGGTAGAGGCGCTCGGCGGTGCCCGACCAGAACGCGGGCGCATCGCCGGCGGGCAGGGCGCGGCGCACAGCGGCGACCACCTGCGGATAGGTGTGCGTGCGCGCGGACATCGGCCAGTCGCTGCCGAACATCAGTCGATCTGCGCCGAACAGCGAGACGGCGACCCGGGCCATTCGGGCGAGCTCGGCATGCGTGCGCGTGGGGGAGAGCAGACCCGAGAACTTGGCGTGCGCATTGGGCTCCGCCGCGATCGCCGTCAGTCCGGTCAGCCACGCATCGCTGAGTTCGCCGTACCCGAGTCCCAGGTGGCACAGCACGACGGTCGTCATCGGATGCCGACGGGTGAGCGCCGCCGCCGCCGGCAGCTGCTCCGGCCGGATCAGCAGCTCCAGCACGCGGCCGGTGACGCCGAGGGTCGCGGCCAGCTCGTCCAGTCCTGCCACGTCGGACAGGTCCGCGGCCGACCCGGGCACGGCCGCGCGAATTCCTGAGAACGCGATGCCGTCGACGGCGGTCGCGCCCAGGGGACGACGACCGTCGGGCTCGAACTGCAGCACGGTGCGCGCGATCACGGCATCCGCGGTCGCCGTCTCCGCGAGCCAGCGCCCCTCCCGTGCAGTGTCCGCGACCTGCACGGCGATCGCGGAATCGAGGCCGCTTCCCTCCGCCGCTTCCCGCAGCATCGTCGGCGTCACCACCCGCGGCAGGCGAAGCTCGTCGCGGAACCAGGGAATCGAGAACGCGTCCGCGTCCCACAGGTGCACGTGCGCGTCGACGATCCGCACTCAGAGGTCCCCGGCCTCGAGCGCGAGCCAGAGCTCTTCCGGAACCGGAGCGTCGAGTCCGGCGACGAACGCGTCGACCTCCGCAGGCGTGCGCGCACCGACCACCACGGCATCCGCTCCCCGACGCAGGGGGAACCGCACGGCGGCATCCGCCAGCAGCACGCCGTGCGAGGCGCACAGCGACTGCAGCCGCCGGGCGCGCTCCAGCAGTTCCGCGTTCGCGGGTTCGTACTCGAAGAACGGCGCGGCATCCGGGTCCGCCAGGATCCCCGAGTTGAACACCCCGGCAGCGAGCACTCCGATGCCGCGGGCGGCGGCGATGTCCATGAGCCGCCGTTCGGCCGTGCGATCGAGAAGCGTGAGACGACCGGCTTCCATGAGTGCATCCAGCGGCGCTTCGGCGGCGAAGCGCTCCAACGGGTCGAGCTTGCCCAGACCCACGCTGACAGCCCGCACGACACCCTGCTCGCGCAGCTCCTGCAGTCCGGCCATCGCCCCGGCCATGCCCGCGCTCACGTCCAGCGGGTCGTGCAGGTGCAGCACGTCGATGCGATCGGTGCCGAGTCGTGCGAGGCTTCCCTCCAAGCTGCGCCACACGCCGTCGCGGCTGAGATCGGCGACAGAGGACGCCCCGCTGGCTGCGCCGGCGACCGGGGTGCCGTCGGCATCCAGCAGCTGCCGGCCGACCTTCGTGGCGATCACGACCTCATCCCGCGGCACGCCGCGCAGAGCGAGCCCGAGCTTGCGCTCGCTCTCGCCCGAGCCGTACAGCGGTGCGGTGTCGAAGAAGCGCACGCCGTGATCCAGCGCGGCGTGCACGGTCGCCACGGCATCCGCATCCGCCACCGGGGCGAAGAGGTTGCCTATCGGTGCGCAGCCGAGTCCGGCGTCGTCGCGGAATGCCGCGACGACGCTCAGCGGCCTGAGCTCTGCAGGGAACGCCATGCCTCGTACTCCTCGCGGCTGTCAGGGGTGAGCGGGTAGTAGTCGCTCAGGCGGGCGCCCTCATCCAGACGCATCCGGCTGAACACCTCCCACTCCTCATGATCGCGCGCCGACGTCACCACCTGGGGTGCCATCGCCTGCGGCACGACCACGGGGCCATCGTCGTCGGCGACGATGAGATCGCCCGGCATGCACAGCGACCCGCCGACGGCGACCGGCACGTCGTAGGCCCACGGCGCCAGCTCGGACTGCGACGCGTAGTGCGGTGTGCTGCCCGTGCACCACACCGGGATGCCGAGTGCGCGGATGCGCTCGGCATCCCGGATGCGGCCGTCCACGACGATGCCGGCTCCGCCCTGGCGGATGAAGTAGCGCACCAGGATGTCGCCGAGGCATCCCGAGAACCTGCTGCCGTACGCCTGCACGACCAGCACATCGCCCGGCTTGACCGCCTCCAGCACATGCCAGAGAGCGGTGTGACGTTCGGCGTACTCCTGCTCGACGCCGGCCGTCGCGTCCTGCGGAAGAGCCATGTCCTCGCGCTGCGGCATGAACTGCAGAGTCAGGGCCGACCCCACGACGCGGCTGCCGATGGTCAGCGGCTCGGGGCCTTCGATGAAGGTGCGGCGGATGCCGAGCTGGTGCAGCTTCGCGCACGCCGTCGCCGAGGACAGCGAGGAGAACTCGTCGACCAGTGCGGCGTCGGGCCGCGAGTACGCCGGGCCCCGCACGGGGAGTGCGAAATCGGGGCGGATGAGCTCGGTGTTCATGGTCGTCCTTCGATGGTGAGGTGGCGCGGCGTTCCGGTCGCCCGTGCGATGGTGAGGTCGAGGTCGGTGCCGTGCGCCGGGGGCAGGACGATGACGAGGTCGTCGTCGCAGTCGACCGCGTGCGTCGTGACGGCGCCCGGCGCGGCGGCATACGTTCCGGAGGCGCCGGGGTACCCGGCCGGGTCCTCGACGCGGGCGGATGCGGCGACGATGCGGTCGAAGCCGAAGCGTCCGCCGCGCAGCCGAACGGTGCGGGTGGACACGGACGACGTGTTCACCAGGAGCACCCCGATGCGATCGGCATCGAGGTGGTGCACGAGAGCCGCGACATCCGGCGGGAGACCGGGGCGGCCGTGCTCGACGTCCTCGTAGCGCAGTGCGGTGTGGCCGAGTCCGCCGTTGTAGAGCACCTGAGGCGCCCCGCCGACCAGCTGCGTCAGCACCTCCGTGACGACCGGGTTCACGCGCTGCCAGAAGTGCAGGTGCGCGGCATCCGGATCCTGCGCGTCGCCGAGCATCATGGCGGTGCGTCGGGCGACCTGACCGAGTGCCATCTCCAGCGCCCGCTTCGGGTACTCGGGCAGGCGACCTGCGAGGAAGGAGTACCAGCCGGCCTCATGACCGGCCTCCTCCTTGTCGCGGAAGGGCGGGACGAGGTCGGCCGACGCCGGTAGGCCGGCGATCGCGCGCTCGAGGCGCTCCCGGTCGGCATCGGTCCGTGACCACCACCACAGCCAGGTCGGCAGATCGAGCTGCAGCGGGCCGAAGTCGAACCAGCCCGCGATGCCGTGCCGGTAGGGCACCAGCACACCGGTATCGTGGGCGGCGTCTCCGAGCCGGGCCATCCAGCCGCCGCGCAGGCTGTAGGTCGACTCGGCCACAGTGCCGGTGCGGCCCTCGGCCTGCACGGCGTCGAGCATGGTGCGGACGAGGTCGAGGGCGTCATCGTCGCCGGTGACGAGAGCATGGTTGAGTGCGCCGATGAGCGCGCTCATGCCGACGGAGTGCAGGCCGTGCGGCCAGGCCCATCCGTAGTGCCCGCCCCACCAGCGGCCGTCCTGCATCGACCCCGCGACGCCGTCCGGGCCGACGCTGTCGGGCAGAATGCCATCTCCGGCGCGCGCGACCCAGCCGTCCACATAGCGCCGGATCCAGTCCGCGGCGCTCTCATCACCGTCGCGCAGCCAGGCGTTCACGGCCAGCGAGGTCGCGGCGAGGTTCACGGCGATGTCGCCCTGTGCCCGGCGGTGCATCTCCGTGGACATCCGCAATGCGTTGGCCGGATCGGCTAGGTCGTCCCAGCTCGAGATGCCGTCCAGACCATGGAACGGCAGACCGTAGGGGCGCATCTCCGCACGGTCGGCGGAGTAGGGCACCACGGTGTCGTCCAGGCCCGGCCGTGCGCCGAGCGCGCCGTTGTGCGGAGCGCGGATGATGTTGTGCTCGGCATCGTAGTTGCCGTGCGCCGGATCGGTGAACAGTTCGGCGAAGCGGCGGGCGCGTTGCGCGAAGGCGGCGTCTCCCGGGTCGGCGGCGCAGATCCCCGCGAAGAACAGCAGCGATTCGCCCTGGTGGAACCAGTCGTAGCCGTTGTCGTACTCGTCGGTGAGCATGCCCGCCTCGGTCAGCTGCGCGGTCACGCCCTCCCAGATGCGCTTGCTGTCGGCGAGGACCTCATCGGCCCCGCCCAGCAGGTAGAACGCCGGCCAGTTGAAGAACGGCTCGTACAGGTCGTCGACCCCGTCGCGATCCTCGAATTCGGCGACGCCGCGCAGCCGCCCGTCGGGGAGGGTGTAGCGATCGCGGAACAGCCTGCGGGACTGCTCGACCTCCTCGAAGAGCCGGCGCTGAAGCACTGCCCAGGACGGGATCGTCCGCAGCGGGGAGGCGAACGGAGCGCCGGGTCCCTCGGTCATGGTCATCCCTTCGTCGCCCCGGCGACCAGGCCGCCGATGATGTGGCGCTGCATGATGATGAAGAAGATCAGTGCGGGCAGAACAGCCAGCAGCAGCGTCGGGAACACCTGCGTGTAGTCGGTGGAGAACTGGCCGACCGCGGCGTACACGCCGGTGGTCACCGTGTAGATGCCCGAGCTCGGACCGAGGATGATCTGCGGACTGACGAAGTCGTTCCACACGCCGATCGAGTTCAGGACGATCATCGTGGCGATGACGGGCTTCATGATCGGGAAGATGCACGTCCAGAACGCGCGGACAGGGCCCGCGCCGTCGAGGGATGCGGCCTCGTCGATGTCTCGGGGAACCGTGCGCAGGTAGGCGGAGAACAGGAAGATCGACACCGGCAGCGTGGCCGCCGTCTCGAACAGGATGAATCCGGGGATGGTGTTGATCAACCCCAGCACTCTGAGCACGAACACCACCGGGATGAGTGTCACCTGGCCGGGGATGAACAGGCCCGTCACGAACAGCAGCAGCAGTCCGAGATGCCACTTCGAGCGGCCGCGGGCGATCACGTAGGCGACCGGGGCCGACAGCAGGATGCAGAACAGGTTGACCAGCACCACGAACAGCAGCGTGACGCCGTAGGCGGCGATGACATTGAACCTGCTGCTGGTGATGGCGGCCCATAGATAGTCGAATGTGAAGCTCTGGGGCGTGATCAGAAGCGGGTTCTCGATGATCTCCTTCTGCGGTTTGAAGGCGTTGATGACCATCGTGTACATCGGGATCAGCATCATGATCGCGAAGACGCCCAGGACGATCCATCGGGCACTGCCGGCCAGGATGGACGGGCGGTTGCGGGTCTGCTTCATCAGTCGGTCGCCTTCTGGTCTGCGCGGCGGCGCACGAGTGTCACGCCGAGGCCGATCACGGCCGTCACGATGAGGAGCACGATCGACTGGGCGGCGCCGAAGCCGAGCGCGGAGTTCGCGAAGGAGTCCTTCAGGATCTGGTACACGATGGTCTGCGTCGAGGCGGCCGGGCCGCCGTCGGTCAGAGCGAGGATCACGTCGTACGCCTTCAGCAGGCCGACCAGGGTCAGCACGATGTTCACGGTGAAGACCGGGGCGATCAGCGGCACGGTGATCGAGCGGAACTGCTGCCAGCGAGTCGCACCGTCCACAGTGGCGGCCTCGTAGTACTCGTTCGGCACCGACTTGATGCCGGCCAGGAACAGGATCATGTTGAATCCGAAGTGCGACCACACGATCGTGAAGATGATGCTCGCCTTCGCGAACGTCGGGTCGGTGAGGAAGGGCATCTCGGGAAGGCCGATGCCGTGCAGCATCCCGTTCACCGCCCCCTGCGGTGCGAGCATGGCAGACCACAGGAAGCCGATGATCAGCGCACTGATGACGTACGGGTAGAAGAAGATCGTGCGCAGCAGGGTGTTCGCACGGCCAGGGCCCGAGATCAGGGCTGCGATGGCCAGGCCGAACACGTTGCAGAACACGGTGCCGACCACTGCGATGATGCCGGTGAAGACCGCCGCGTTCAGTGAGCGCGGGTTGCGGAACGCTTTGGCGTAGTTGTCCCAGCCGACGAGGTCGAAATTCAGGCTGTACCCCGTCCAGTTCGTGAAGCTCAGCACGCCGGCGAGGATCATGGGGATCACGAACATGGCGAGGAACACCACTACGGCCGGGGCGCCCATGATCAGGCCGGGTACGCGCTGCCGCCAGCGCTGCAGCGCACTGCGACGACGCGGTGCGGTGGTCGAGCTCATCCTGTGATGCTCCTGTCGTGGGGAGGATGTGAGGCGTGGAGGGCCTGCGCCCCGGGGCTGATGCCGCCCCGGGGCGCAGTGTGCGGAGAGGGTCAGCCGGCGTTCGCGGTGAACCAGGCATCCATCGACGTGATCACGTCGGAGGCAGGCGTGCCGCCCATCAGCGCCTGGGTCTGCGTGTTGATCTCGCCGGAGAACCCGTCGGGCAGGGTGCGCTCGCCGTAGCCGCCACCGGTGGGCGTGTATGCCGCGGCAGGGGTGTCGGCGACGATCTGCAGCAGCTCCTTGCCGAGATCCGTCATCTCGTACTCGTAGCCGTCGCGGAAGTTGCCGTCGACTTCGAGCTGGTCGGCGACCGCCTTCTGATCGGTCGTGAGGAACTCGAGCAGCTTCGCGGCGGCATCCTGATTCTTGCTCGCCTTCAGGATCGAGTACGGGCTGGCGATGTTCGCGCCCATGGCGGGCTGGTCGCCCGCCTTCATCGCGGGTGCGCGGAAGACACCGATGTCGGCCGAGTCGGTGGCCTTGGCCTGCGTGCCGGCGAACCAGCTGCCCATCGCGTAGACGGCGGTCTTGCCCGACAAGAACGCCTGCTCGGCATCCGGGTACTTGATGCCGAGGGCATCCTTCGGGACGTACCCGTCGGCGACCCAGTCGGAGAAGGTCTCGATGGCCGGTCCGTAGGTGTCGCCGAACGTGACCTCGCCTGCAGAGATCTCCTGATACCACTTGGGGTTCTCGGCGATCACGCTGGGCAGGGCAAGTGTCTGCAGCGTGTGGCTGGACATCCAGTCGCCGCCCTCCTGGATCGGTGTCCAGCCTGCGTCCTTGAGCTTGCCGAGGTCGGCGGTGAGTTCGTCGACGGTGGTGGGGACCTCGGTGATCCCCGCCTCGTCGAACGCCGTCTTGTTGTAGAAGAACAGACTCTGCAGCTGCACGCCGATGCCGGCCATCAGGTACTTGCCGTCCATCGAATACTGCTCGGCAAGCGGACCGTTCTTCGCCCATTCGTACTCCGACAGGTCGACGAGTTCCGGGGCGATCTTGCCGTTCGGGGCGAGGGACTGCACGACGTCTGGCGCGTCGCCGGACGCGAGCAGGCGCGGGATGGCTGCGGCGACGCCTTCGGCGCCCGGGTCCTGGATGACGACGTCGATGTTCTCGTTCTTCGCCTCGAAGGGCGCGACGAGGTCGTTCCAGAAGTCTTCGGTGAGGTTGGGCGTGACGTTGACGAGTACGCGAAGGGTGATCTTCTCGCCGGAGTCGCCGCCGTCACCGGCGTCGGCCGGAGTGCTGCAGCCGGCCAGCGCCAGGGCGGAGACCGCGGCGAGTCCGATCGCAGGGATGAGTCGAGCCTTGATCATCGTTGATCCTTTCGGGATGCAGGAGGGAGGGTGCTTACCAGGACATTACACTAATCGATAATCGTTTGTGAAGAGTCGCATCGAGATCCACCGACCGTCGGGCCCGGGCGGCCGGCGAGAAGCCACTTCGTGAATGAGGCATCGCGTGTGCGCATGAGTCTCACGCGGAATGTGGTTTCTCGGCGTGGGGCGGATGCCGGCGTCAGCCGCGCGCGCGACGCGCACGGTACGCGGCCACGGCGTTGCGATTCGCGCAGGTGGTGGAGCAGTAGCGCTTCGAGCGGTTGCGCGACAGGTCGAGGGCGACCGCCTGGCAGTCGGAGTCCGCGCACACGGCCAGTCGACTGCCCTCGTCGGCTCGGATGACGTCGATCAGCGCCATCGCAGTCTCGACGAGGATGCGCTCGGCGAGCGGGTGATCATCCGCGACTGCATGCAGATGCCAGTCGGCGGCGTCGTGACGCATGAGCCGTGGGGTGAGGGTCACATCGGCGAGGGCCGCATTGACGCGCTCGACCATCTCATCGCGCGGCGAGAGCAGCATGGCGCGCAGCCGCGGGCGCAGCTCGCGCAGTGCCTGCAGCTCGGCATCGTCGCGGTCGATCCGTCCGGTGTAGGGGTACTCGGCGAGGAACGCAGCGAAGTCCTCCGCGGTGGCGAGGGTGTCGGGGTCTTCGGCGGAGTTCACCAGCGAGACGGCTGATAGCAGCGCCTCTTCCGTGTCACTGGTGAAGATCATGTTGACATCTTACATTGGTGCAGAATAGTGTCATCACTCATGGGGCTCATGGCAAATGACACCCGAGTGCGTTCGCGCGTCGGAGTCGGTCTTCTCGTCGCGCTGGGCGCGGCTTTCTCGTTCGGCATGTCCGGTGCCTGGGCGCGCGGACTCATCGACGCGGGCTGGACGCCCGGCGCTGCCGTCACCGCCCGCGTCTGGGTGGCTGCACTCATCCTGCTCGTGCCGACTGTCCTCACGATGCGCGGCCGTTGGGCACTGCTGCGCCGCAACGCGGGCATGATCGTCGCTTACGGCCTGCTGGCCGTCACGGCCACACAGCTGTTCTACTTTCAGGCCGTCGCGGTGATGGATGTCGGTATCGCGCTGCTGATCGAATACACCGCCCCGGTTGCCGTGGTGCTGTGGCTCTGGCTGCGCCGCGGGGAGAAGCCCACCGGGCGCAGCATCCTCGGTGCGGTGATCGCCTTCGTTGGTCTGGTGCTCATGCTCGACATCCTCACCGGTGCGCGGGTGGACGGCGGAGGCATCCTCTGGGCTCTGGGCGCCATGGTGGGAGCTGCGACCTACTTCGTGCTCTCGGCTCGGGAGGACACCGGCCTGCCGCCGATCGCGCTCGCGGGCGTCGGTCTGCTGCTCGGGGCGCTCGGGTTGACGACCGCGGGGATGATCGGCGTGCTGCCGATGGCGTGGTCCTTCGACGATGTCGCCTACCGCTTCGGAACCGTGCCCTGGTTCGTGCCCGTGCTGGCCATCGGGCTGCTGGCGACGGCGCTCGCATACGTGCTCGGGATCGCCTCGACGCGGATGCTGGGATCGCGCCTGGCGTCCTTCGTCGCGCTCGCCGAGGTGATCGCCGCGATGCTGTTCGGCTGGATGCTGCTGGGTCAGCTGCCCGGCCCCGTCCAGCTCATCGGCGGGGTGCTCGTGATGGCGGGCGTCGTCGTGGTGAAGCTGGGTGAGCCCGCGGTCGACGGGGAGCCGCTCGCTGTTCCGGTGTAGGCGACGTCGGCCGCCAGGCGCAGCCCGCCGATGCCGTTGCGGGTGATGCAGGATCCGTATCGTTCCAGCGCGACCGGATGCTGCGACAGCGGGGCGCACGGGCGCGTCGCTCAGAACGGGGCGAGGACGTCGTCGTTCTCGGTGAAGGTGATGGTGTTCTGGGGTGGAGGTTCGTCGGTGTAGGTGCGGCCGGTGGGGCTGGTCCATTCGAGCAGTCCGTCGTCGAGTTGTTCGACGTGCCAGGGGGTGTGGTGTTTGAGG
>Ga0160443_100308_pt1 | contig 46095 bp, 41 predicted proteins | sample HID1972I_E1MG_FD_108244 | JGI IMG/M metagenome (GOLD analysis project Ga0160443, IMG submission 108244) | Enriched pill bug-associated microbial communities from UW Madison campus, WI, USA - HID1972I_E1 MG | ecosystem: Host-associated > Arthropoda: Insects > Digestive system > Unclassified ... | reverse complement strand
GAGACGCTGTTGTTCTCCGCACCGTCGATCACGCCGCTCTGCAGACCGGTGAAGACCTCGCCGAAGGCCATCGGGGCGGGCGAGCCGCCCATTGCAGTCAGCATCGCGACGTGCAGTTTGCTCTCCTGCACCCGCACCTTCAGCCCGGCGAGGTCAGCCGGAGTCTCCACGGGGTGCTTCGAGTTGTACACCGAACGGGCGCCCTGAGTGTACGCGCCGAGTATCGTCAGACCATTGCTCGACTCGAGCGACGTGAACAGGTCGCCGGTGATGGCCGGGTCGTTGATCGCCTTCATCTGGTGGGCTTCGCTGTCGAAGATCAAAGGCATATCGAGCACGGCGAAGTCCTCGTTCAGGTTGTTCATCTGGGTGCCCGAGATCGAGGCTGCGCCGATAACACCGTCGCCGACCTGCTGAACGCTCTCCTGCTGATCGCCGAGCACCGCATTCGCGAAGATCTGGACGTCGATACGACCGTCGGTCTTGTCGCGCACCTCGTCGGCGAAGCTGGTGAGAGCCAGGAAGTTCGGGTGCTCCTCGGTCTGGTTGAGCGACAGCCGGATCTTGACGCTCTCCTCTGCGCCGCCGCCTTCGGGCTGCGCTCCGGCAGAGCAGCCCGAGAGGGCGAGCAGTGCGACTGTGGTGACGCCCAGCAGGCGGGCGATGGATTTGATCTTCAAGGGGTGCTCCTCGTTGGTGGGATGGGCATCGGCGCGTCGGACTGTCATCGGCGACTGTGTTCGACCACGTGCGCCCATGCATTGGATCGGGTGGTGCGCTCATCACAGCACAGGCCCCGTGATGCCATCCCGGAGTTGCCAACTGTTGCGGGATCCGCTCCCCGACCGGACACCGGAAATCTCCCGCCACCAGGCGAGAACTAGGATTGCGGCATGGTCACATCGTCGGATCCGTCGCGCCGGATCACCATCTACGATGTTGCCGAAGCGGCGGGCGTCTCGCCGTCGACAGTCTCGCGCGCGCTGTCGCGGCCTGGCCGGGTCAGCGCTCTGACCGCCGACAAGATCCGGGCCGCCGCGACCGCGCTCGGCTATCAGCGCCTGGCGGGCCTGCCCAGCGGTGAGCCGGCGGAGCTGCGACTGCTGGTCATGCTGGTCAACGACATCGGGAACCCCGTCTTCGTGGAGCTGATCCGGGGCGTCGAGTCCGCAGCCGATGCTGCGGGTTACACCGTCGTCCTGCTCGACTCGCGGGAGAGCCATGTCAGGGAGCGTCTCGTCGAGGAGTTCTTCCCTGCAGTCAGCGGGCTGGTGCTCGCCAGTCCCCGGTTGTCGGATTCGGGCATCCGAAGACTGGCGAAGACCCGACCTCTCGTGGTGCTCAATCGTGCGGTGCACGGCGTGCCGTCGATCCTGGCGGACACCGCGCGCGGGGCGCGCACCGCCGCGCAGCACCTCCACGACCTGGGCCACCGTCAGATCACCTATCTCGCCGGCCCCGAATCGTCGTGGGCGGACGGGATGCGCTGGCGCAGCCTGCAGGAAGCGGGACGCGAACTGTCCATCCGCATTCGGAGATCCGGCCCGAACCAGCCGACGGTCAGCGGTGGTCGCTCTGCAGCGGAATCCTGGTTGGAGCACAGGACGTCGGCGGTGCTGGCGTTCAACGACGTCGTCGGAACGGGCTTCATGCAGGTCGCCGAGGAGAACGGTCTCGACGTCCCGCGCGACGTCAGTGTGATCGGCTTCGACAACAGCCAGCTGGCTTCGCTGGTGCGGCCCGGCCTGACCTCGATCGCCGCGCCGTCGCGCAAGCAGGGTGAGGCCGCCGCCCGCACCCTGATCGACATCATCGAAGGAGGGCGCCCGGATCCGACTCCGCTCTACCTGCCGACCAGGCTCATCGCGAGGTCGTCGACGGGACCGGCACCGCGGGCCAGATGAGCAGCCACGTGTCCGGCCATATGCACTGACGCAGCGCCGACCGGAGAACGCCGGCGCCGGTAGACTGACTCCGCCCGCATTTCTCTGCTTCAGGAGCCCGCGTGACCACCCCGAACACCCCCACCACCCCCACCACCCACGTCCCCGACTCCGTCGAGAACGCGATCGCGACTCCCGAGAAGGAGCAGCCGTACGCGGCGCTCGGCCTCAAGGACGATGAGTACGCCCGCATCAAGGAGATCCTGGGCCGCCGGCCCACCTCGGGCGAGCTCGCGATGTACTCGGTGATGTGGTCGGAGCACTGCTCCTACAAGTCGTCGAAGAACTACCTGCGCCGCTTCGGCCAGAAGGTCTCCGAAGAGATGAAGAAGCGCCTCATGGTCGGCATGGGTCAGAACGCCGGTGTCGTCGATGTGGGCGAGGGCTGGGCGGTCACCTTCAAGGCCGAGTCGCACAACCATCCCTCCTTCATCGAGCCCTTCCAGGGCGCGGCGACCGGCATCGGCGGCATCGTCCGCGACATCATCTCGATGGGCGCCCGCCCCGTCGCCGTGATGGACGCGCTGCGCTTCGGCGCCATCGACCACCCCGACACCCCCCGCGTGGTGCACGGCGTCACGGCCGGCATCAGCTTCTACGGCAACTGCCTGGGCCTGCCGAACATCGGCGGCGAGACCGTCTTCGACTCGGTCTACCAGGCCAACCCGCTCGTCAACGCCCTCGCGGTCGGCGTCCTGCGCCATGAGGACCTCAAGCTCGCCAACGCCACCGGCGTCGGCAACAAGGTCGTCCTCTTCGGCGCCCGCACGGGCGGCGACGGCATCGGCGGCGCCAGCATCCTGGCATCCGACACCTTCGCCGACGGCGGACCCACCAAGCGTCCCGCGGTGCAGGTCGGCGACCCGTTCGCCGAGAAGGTGCTCATCGAGTGCTGCCTGGAGCTGTACCGCGATGAGCTGGTCGAGGCGATCCAGGACCTCGGCGCCGCCGGCATCTCGTGCGCGACCAGTGAGCTGGCCGCCAACGGCAACTCCGGCATGCGCGTCTCGCTCGACGACGTGCTGCTGCGCGACCCCACGCTCACGGCCGAAGAGATTCTGATGAGTGAGTCGCAGGAGCGGATGATGGCGATCGTCGCTCCCGAGAAGCTGGACGCCTTCCTGGCCGTCGTGAACAAGTGGGAGGTCGAGACCAGCGTGCTCGGCGAGGTCACCGGCGACGGCCGCCTCGTCATCGACTGGCAGGGCGAGCGCATCGTCGACGTCGACCCGTCCACGGTCGCGGTCGACGGCCCGGTCTACGACCGCCCGGTCGCCTACCCGACGTGGATCGACGCACTGCAGGCGGATGCCGCGGAGCTGCTCCCCCGCTCTTCGGAGCCCGAAGTGCTGCGCGAGCAGTTCCTGGCGCTGCTGGGTTCGCCGAACCTGGCCGACACCAGCTGGATCACCAACCAGTACGACTACTACGTGGGCGGCAACACGGCCCTCGCGTTCCCCGACGACGCCGGCATGATCCGCGTGGACGAGGAGTCGGGCCTGGGCTTCGCGATCGCCACCGACGCCAACGGCCGCTACTGCCAGCTCGACCCGTACGCGGGTGCGCAGCTGGCTCTCGCCGAGGCGTACCGCAACGTCGCCGTCACCGGCGCCGAGCCGACCGCCATCACCGACTGCCTGAACTTCGGCTCCCCAGAGAACCCCGAGGTCATGTGGCAGTTCGGGCAGACCGTCGACGGTCTGGCCGACGGATGCTACGAGCTGGGCACTCCGGTCACCGGTGGCAACGTGTCGTTCTACAACCAGACCGGTGACGTGCCGATCCACCCCACCCCGCTGGTGGGTGTGATGGGCATCATCGACGACGTCTCGCGCCGCATCCCGTCCGGGTGGCAGGACGAGGGGCAGAACATCTACCTGCTCGGCACCACCTCCACCGAGCTGTCGGGTTCGGCGTGGGCCGATGTCGTGCACGACCACCTGGGCGGCCTGCCGCCGACCGTCGACCTCGCCGGCGAGAAGCGACTGGCCGGCCTCATCTCCGCGGCCCGCGACGAGTGGCTGATCTCCTCCGCCCACGACCTGTCGGAGGGCGGCCTCGGCCAGGCGCTCGCCGAGGGCGTGATGCGCTTCGGCCTGGGCGCGCGGGTCTGGCTCACCGAGCTGATGGAGCGCGACGGGGTGGATGCTGCATCCGCTCTGTTCTCCGAGTCGACCGGCCGTGTGATCGTGACCGTGCCGCGCGAGGACGACGTGAAGTTCCGCGGCCTCTGCGAGGGACGCGACTACCCGGTGCTGCGCATCGGCGTCACCGACTCCGAGCCCGCGCTCGAGGTGCAGGACGTGTTCACCGTGACGGTGGACGAGCTGCGCTCGGTGTCCCGTGCCACGCTGCCGGCGGTCTTCGGTCCGACCGTCACCGAGCCCACCGTGGCGTCGGCGTGAGCGCGACGATGCCCGCGCTGCTCTTATCGGCCCGCGCTGCGCATATCTGCGCCGCGTGAGCAGAATTCAGCAGCGCGAGCCCGCCCGGATGCAGAAAAGGACAGCGCAGACAGCGATGAGCAGCACGAGTGATCGGCCGGTGGACTCCGACGAGGACTACGGCGACTTCGAACGGCGCAATCGCCGCATCCGCATGGTCGCCTGGGTCACGATCGTCGCGCTCATCGTGGGCGGCGGCGGTGCGAGCCTGGCGACCCTGCTCCTCGGGTCGTGAGGTCGGCGAGGGACACTGATTCCAGGCTCGCCGAGCTGCGGGCGCGCATGAATGTCGCGATCGCTCTCCGAGCCGCGCCGTAGGCTGAACGCATGGCCCGTCGCAAGCGCCCCTTCCTCACCACCGCCGTCGTGCTGTGGGTGGCCGCGGTGGTGCTGACACTGCCCGTGCTCGGTCAGCTGCTCAAGGGCGAGCCCCTGGGGATGGGGGCGATGGGCTTCGTGATCGGACCGCTGCTCGCGATCGGCGGCGTCCTGCTGTTCCTCGTGAAGAAGCCGGAGCCCGAACGCCCGCCCGAGCCGCTGGACTGACGCGTTCTGCCCTCTCGATCACAGCGGCCGCAGCAACCCGTCTATGGTGTGAACATGACCGAGATCAGCCGGGAGAGCCTCGTGGAGCGAAGGGCGGACGCGGTGGCGCGCGCCGAGACTGCGGCATCCGTTCTGGCCGAACTCGTGCACGACCGGCAGGGCAGCAACGACGATGATGAGCACGACCCGGAGGGCGTCACGCTGTCTTCGGAGTGGTCGCGGCTGTCAGCGTTGTCGGACGCAGCCGCCGACGAGGTGCGCCGGTTCGACGACGCGCTGGAGCGCTGGGATGCCGGGATGTACGGCGTCTGCGCGAGCTGCGGCGAACCGATTCCCTCCGGTCGCCTGGACGTGCGGCCCTTCGCCGAGCTGTGCGTGCCGTGCGCCGAGAAGGCGGGACGGCGATGACCGCGAACGGCCCGCTGGGCGTGGGCATCATCGGACTCGGCGGCATCGGCCGCATCCATGCGCAGGCGATCCGCGAGGTGCCCGAACTCGGAGAGGTGCGCGCCGTGGCCCGCGCACGCGACGACGCGCTTGCGGCCTGCGACCTGCCCGTGTCCATGCGACGCGACATCGATGGCCTGCTCGCTGACGACGCCGTCGACGTCGTCGCCATCTGCACTCCGAGCGAGACGCACGCCGACCTCGCGCTGCAGGCACTCGCGCACGGCAAGCATGTGGTCATCGAGAAGCCGATCGCCCTGGACGCGGGTGCCGGCCGGGCGGTGCTCGACCTGGCAGACCGCAGCGGACTCACCGTCACCGGCATCGCGCAGCGGCGCTTCGAGCCGCAGAACATCGAGCTGGCCGCTCTGCTCGCGTCGGGAGCCCTCGGGCGCCCGCTGCTGGCCGAGGTCCTCGTGCCCTGGTTCCGCGACGATGCCTACTATCGGGCGGCCCCCTGGCGCGCGGTGCGCGGCGGGGGCGGTGGGTCGCTCGCCAACCAGGGACTGCACGCCCTGGACCTGGCGCTGATGCTCCTCGGGCGCGCGGTGGAGGCGACCGGCCAGAGTGCGACCGTCGCGCATGAGATCGACGTCGAAGACCTCACCGCCGCGACGCTGCGCTTCGCATCCGGAGCGATGGGGATCATCGCATCGACCACCGGCGCGCACCCCGGACACGAGGCGCGCGTCGGAGTGATCACCACGACGGGTCGCTTCGAGCTCGAAGGCGACACCATCCGGGAGTGGACATTCGACCGCACGCAGCCGGAATCCGGGCGGTCGGCGCAGTCGGGAGCATCCGATCCGCTGGCCATCGGCCACGCCGGTCATCTCTCGCAGTGGCGAGACGTGCTGTCTGCGATCCGCACCGGCACCCGGCCGCAGACGACCGGACGCGATGCCCAGCACACCTCCGAGGTGATCGCGGCGATCTACCGCAGCGCCGACGAGGGCGTCGCGGTGACGATCGAACCCATCGACTGAGACGCGATGTGCCGCCGACCCGTCGGGTCGGCGGCACATCGATCGCAGCAGCGTCCTACATCAGGCCCAGGACCGTGGGCAGCCACGTCGACAGGGCCGGCACGAACGCCACGATCAGCAGCGCGATGCAGAGCGCCCAGAAGAAGGGCCAGATCTGCCTGAACACGGTCTCGATCCGCACACCGCCGACTCTCGCCGCGACGAACAGGTTGTTGCCGATCGGTGGGGAGATGTTGCCGAGGCACATGTTGAACACCATCATCGCGCCGAAGTGGATCGGATCCACCCCGACCGCCGTGACGACGGGCAGGAAGATCGGCGTGAAGATCAGGATCGCCGGCGTCGGGTCCATCACGGTTCCCGCCAGCAGCAGCACCGCCATGATGATGACGAGGATGACGTACTTGTTGTCGGTGAAGCCCAGAAGGCCCGCCGTCACCAGCTGGGGGATCCGCGTGAACGCGAGGACGTAGCCGAGGATGCCGGATACGCCGATCAGGAACATGATGATGCCCGTGACCTTGGACGCCTCCAGGATGATGCCGGGCAGCGCCTTGATCTTGAGGCTGCGCTGCAGCAGTCCCAGGAGCAGCGAGTAGACGACCGCGATGGCCGCCGACTCGGTGGCCGTGAACCAGCCGAGCACGATGCCGCCGATCACGATGAAGATCATCAGCAGCGCCGGGATCGCCTTCAGGAGCACCAGCATGGCCTGCCCGAACGTCGGCCGGGGCGCATTCGAGCGCAGTTCCGGACGACCTCGAGCCTTCCACGCGACCATCGCCACGCACACGAGCGCCCACAGCAGACCCGGTCCCACGCCGGCCATGAACAGGGCGCCGATAGAGGCGCTGGAGACCGTCGCGTAGATGATGAAGGTGTTGCTCGGTGGGATCAGCATCCCCGATGGCGACGATGCGGCGTTGACAGTCGCAGCCATGCCCGGGTCGTAGCCCTCCTTGCGCATGCGGGGTGCGAGCACCGTGCCGACGGCGGCGGCGGATGCGACGGATGCGCCGGACACGGCGCCGAACATCGCGTTGGCGACGATCGTCGTCTGCGCGAGCGACGCGGGCAGACGACCGGCTACCACGAGCGCCAGGTCGATCAGCCGGGTCGCTATGCCACCGGTGTTCATGAGCCCGCCCGCCAGGATGAACAGGGGTATGGCGAGCAGGGTGAATGAGTTGCTGGCGCCGAAGATCTTCTGCGCGCCCGTCGCGGCGGCCTCCGGCCAGTTCAGCAGCAGGAGGATGGCGAGAGTCGAGGGAAGTCCCATCGCGACGGCGACGGGGAGGCCCATGATGATGCCGACGGCGATGCCGCCGATCAGGATGATGATGGCCGTGACAGTCATCGCGTCCATGTCAGATCGCCTCCGCGTTCTCGTCGAATTCGGGGAGGGGCTTCTCGATGCCTGCTATGACGCGGAGGGTGTGGATCAGCGAGTAGAGCACGATCAGGGCGCCGGCCACGGGCAGGACGAGGTAGATCTGTCCGACCGAGAACGGCAGGATCGAGAGCGATTGCCCCCAGGCGTTCTGCGAGACGCGGATGCCGCCCCAGATGAAGACGAGCACCGTGAAGAACATGACGATGAGCTCGATGACGACGGCGGCGAACTTCTGACCTGTGAGGGGCAGCTTCTCGATGAACATCTCCACCGCGATGTGGCCTCGTTCGGAGTACACGTAGGCGATCGCGATCATGGCGAACACGACCAGCGAGACGGTCGCCGCCTCGCTCGTCCAGGGGGCGGAGTCGTGCAGCACCTGGCGGGTGAACACCTGCCAGCAGACCACGAAGACCAGCCAGACGAACAGCACCACGCACAGGACGGCGAGGACGAGGGTGATGGCCCGGCTGCCGGTCCCGAGTGCCCGGAAGAAGCCGTTCGCCTCGGCTTCGGGCACGTCGGGACCGGCCGCGTCGGGCGGGGTCGTGTCGGGTATGTCGTCGCCTGGCACGGGAGATTGACTGGTCACGCTGTCCTCCGTTGCGGCGGCACTTCCGGCCGCCGAGTGTTGCGGCGCACATGGCGCCATCCGGGAATTCTTGGTGGGAACGGCCGAGACCGTTCACGGCACGGGTGCCGATGGAGCAATCCACCGGCACCCGTGCCAGCGGTGGCGCTGAGCTTACTCAGCCGCCGACCGGATCGCGTCGTACAGCGACTTCTGCGAGTCGGTCGTGATGAACTCGTCGAGCAGCGGGGTCAGGGCGTCGACGAACGCCTGGCTGTCGACCTCCTTGAACTTCGCGCCGCCCTCTTCAGCCGACTTGATGGCCGTCTCGGTGTCGGCCTTCCAGAGTTCGGTGTGGTTCTTCCACGTCGCCGTCCACGCCTCATCGAACGCCGCGCGATCCGCATCCGACATATCAGCGAGCGTGCCGCTGTTGATGACGAGGAAGTCGGCACCGATCAGGTGGCGCGTGAATGAGAAGTTCGGCGCGACCTCGAAGTGCTTGGTGCTGAAGTAGGAGATCTCGTTGTTCTCCGCGCCGTCGAGCGTGCCGGACTGCAGGCCGGTGTAGACCTCGCTGTAGTCCATCGGAGTCGGGGAGGCACCGAGGGCCTCCATCATCGCGATGAAGACGGGGCTGGGCTGGACGCGGATCTTCTTGCCCTTGAGGTCGGCGGGCGTCTCCGCGAAGCCGTCCTTGAGGTAGATGCTGCGTGCGCCCTGCGTGAAGCCTCCCACGACGGTGACGTGGTTGGACTCCTCGAGCGAGCCGTACAGGTCGCCGACGATATCCTTGTCGGCGAGCACGTCCATCTGGTGGTCGATCGAGTCGAACACGGTCGGAAGGCTGAAGATCGTGAAGTCCTTGTTCAGGTTCTCGAGCTGGGGCGCCGAGACGATGGCGAGGTCGATGACGCCGTCGCCGACCTGCTGTGCGTACTCGTCCTGCGGGCCGAGGGTGCCGTCGGGGAAGACCTGGACGTCCCAGCGGCCGTCGGTGGCCTCCTTGAGGTCCGTGCCGAACTGCTCGAGCGCGATGAACGACGGGTGGGTCTGAGCCTGGTTGAGAGCGAGCTTCATGACGTGGGTCTCGGTGCTGCCCTCGTCACCGCCACCCGCGCTGGTGCCGGCGCCGCAGCCGGCGAGGGCGAGGGCGGCGATCGCGGTGGTCGCTACGAGGGCGATCCGGGTTTTGCTCCGCATGAGGTTCTCCTTTGAATGCTGTGTGGGTATGGATGTCCGTCCGCGACGACCCATCCGTTCATTCATTCATCCATCTGCATCGACCGAACGGCAACCAGTTGCCATCGATTGTCGCGCAGGCGCTGAAAAACGCGTCACCGCGCGTCTTCGTCGTCGGTGAACGCCGGACGACCGCCGTTCGGCCAGTCGTTCAAGGGATTCGCGGGCCCGGTCGAGGCGCGTGTGACCAGGCGCGCCGGCAGCAGCGCCGTCTTCAATGGACCGTGCGGAGAGCTGCGCGGGATCCGCTGCTGACCGCGCAGGTCGTCGAGCAGCGTCTGCACGGCGACGGAGCCGAGCCGGCGCAACGGCGCCGCCACGGTGGTCAGCTGAGGCGTGCAGAAATCCGCGCCGAAGATGTTGTCGAATCCGACCACGGAGACGTCCTCGGGAATGCGCACGCCCAGGCTCTGCAACCCACGCATCAGTCCGATCGCCAGCAGGTCGTTGTATGCGACGACAGCCGTGCTGGGGTGGGCGGCGAGCTCTCCGGCTGCGGAGAGGCCGCCCGCCTGGGTGGGCGAGAACGGGCCGATCCTTCGGGCGCGCAGCCCGAGTTCGTGACACGCCTCACGCATGGCCTGCCACCGGATGCCGTTGGCCCACGAGGCGTCGGGCCCGGCGATGTAGGTGATTCCGGTGTGCCCGAGGGATCCGAGGTGTTCGACGGCTCGGCGCATGCCCTTGCTGTTGTCCGTGGCGACGCTCGCGATGTCGCTCATGGAGCGGTTCAGCACGACGGTCGGACGCTGCTTGGCGGCGACGCGAATGGAGGAGTCGGACATGCGCGAGGTGGCCAGGACGATGCCCTCGACCATGGGCAGCACCCGGTCCAACGCCTGTCGCTCTGCATCGACGGACTCCTGCACATCGGCGACGAGCAGCGTATAACCGGCCTTGGAAGCGGTATCGTCGGCGCCGCGCAGCAGCTCGAAGAAGAACGGGTTCGTGACATCCGCGACGATGATGGCCAGCAGCGACGTCTTGCCGGTGGGCAGAGCACGTGCCAACGGGTTGGTGTGGTAGCCCATCTCTGCGGCGACCTGGCGGATGCGCTCCGCCGTCTCCGCATTCACTCGTCCGGGGCGGGAGAAGGCGCGAGACACCGTGGACGGCGCGACCCCCGCCGCCGCCGCGACGTCGTATATCGTCGGACGCTGTATGCGCGCGACCCGGGGTGAGGGCTCCTCTGGCATCTGGTGAGCATAGGACAGCCGTACAACTGATGGCAACCGATTGCGGACTTGTTGCCAGATAACCTCAATGAGATTATTCAGTACCCACTGCGCAGCGCGCATGACGATGAGGACCTTCGTGAACGACGACGACATGCTCGCTGAGATCGAACTCGCCGAGGAGGGACTGCGCCGATTGGGCCTGGGCCACGTGCAGGTCAGCGGTTATGGAGACCTGGCGTGCCTGGAGGCTCCGCGAGACGAGATCTCCGCGATCGTGGGCGAACCTCTTCGCAGCGAGGTGCTGCGAGCTGTGCGCGGAGTGGGATTCGCACGAGTCGCGGTGCACATCGACGTCGACCCGGAATGATGCCGGTCCCGGTCCACGGCCACATATGGCAACCGGTTGACGCTCCATAACGCGCTATGAATCATGGAGACATGCCAGCGCAGCTTGAACTCGATGCCGACCGCCTCCTGCCCGTCGATCATGCCAGCAGGGCGACGGCTCGCGACCTGTACGCCGCCGTCGCGGACCTCCCGATCATCTCCCCGCACGGCCACGTCGATCCCGCTCTGCTGCGAGATGACCTGCCGTTCTCCGATCCGGCCGAGCTGTTCATCACCAGGGACCACTACGTCACCCGTCTTCTGCACGCCTCGGGCGTCGACCTGTCCACGCTCGGCGCCGGTGGCACCATCGGCGCCGACCCGCGCGCCGTGTGGCGCGCGTTCGCCGAGAACTGGAACCTGTTCGCCGGCACGGCATCCGGCTACTGGCTCACGCACGAACTCGTCACCCTCTTCGGCATCGAAGTCGAGCCCTCAGCCCAGACCGCCGATGCGATCTACGACGCGATCTCCGCGCGCCTGGCCGAGCCCGGCTATCGGCCGCGCGCACTGTTCGACCGGTTCCGCATCGAGGTTCTGGCGACCACCGACGATCCGATGGACGACCTGGCTGTGCACGCCGAACTCGCCGCGGACCCCGCCTTCCGCGGTCGCGTGCTGCCGACCTTCCGCCCGGATGCATACCTCGATCCGACCGCGGCCGCATTCCTGAGCAACGTCGAGACGCTCACATCGGCGAACGGCACGCCTGTGGACGACTTCCGGGGGTATCTGACCGCCCTCGAAGCGCGCCGCGCCCACTTCATCGCCCACGGCGCCGTCTCCGCCGACCACGGCGTCGCCGAGCCGTACACGGTGGACCTCGACGACGACGACGCAGCAGCTCTCTACCGCCGTGCAGTCGCCGGTGAACTGGATGCCGCAGGAGCCCGCGAGTTCCGCGGCAACATGCTGCTGCGCATGGCGGGCATGAGCGCTCGCGACGGCCTGGTCATGACCATTCATCCCGGAGTGCATCGCAACCACTCCACGTCGACCTTCGAGCGATTCGGAGCCGACACCGGTCACGACATCCCATTCACCACGACGTACACGAAGAACCTGCGCCCGCTGCTGGAGAAGCACGGGCTCGAGCGGGGGCTGCACATCGTCCTGTTCACGGTCGACGAGACCGTCTACTCGCGTGAAGTCGCGCCACTCGCGGGCTTCTACCCGAGCGTGTTCATCGGCGTGCCGTGGTGGTTCCTCGATGCTCCGGATGCCGTTCTGCGTTTTCGCTCAGCCGTCACCGAGACCGCCGGCTTCTACCGCGGATCGGGCTTCATCGACGACACTCGCGCGTTCCTGTCGATCCCGGCCCGTCACGACATGGCACGGCGACTGGATGCGGCCTTCCTCGCACGCCTGGTCGGCGAGGGACGCATCTCTCGTTCCCAGGCCGAGCACATCGTCGTCGACCTCGTCACCACCGTGCCGAAGAAGGCCTTCAAACTGTGAGCGCCGTCACCTCCGCGGCACTGAATCGTGCCGCGGTCGATGAGCGCGGCGGTCATCCGGTCGACCGCGCCCCCGTGCGCATCGTGCATCTCGGCCTCGGCGCCTTCCATCGCGCGCATCAGGCCTGGTACACCGATGCCGTCGACGAGGCGAACGAATGGGGCATCCGCGCGTTCACCGGTCGCAGCCCCGCCGCCGCCGAAGAGCTCGCCGCTCAGGACGGACTGTACTCGCTGATCGAGCGCTCCGGATCACGCGACAGCATCACGATCATCGACGCCATCGTCGACGCAGTCGACGGAGCACGGGTCGATATCCTCGCCGATACACTCGCCGCACCCGAGACCGCCCTCGTCACGCTGACCATCACCGAGGCGGGCTACGCGGTGGATGCCGCAGGCCGGACCGACGCCGGCCATGAGGTCGTGGCATCCGACCTCGCCTGGCTGCGCACGCACCTCGGCACCCACGATCTCGACCTGTCGAGCGGGCCGCAGACGGCGCTCGCGCGTCTGCTCGTCGGGCTCGAAGCGCGTCGCCGCGCGGGGGCCGGCCCCATCGCCGTCGTCTCGTGCGACAACCTGCCCGGCAACGGTGCGCTCACCCGCACAGCCCTGATGTCGTTGGCCGAGCTGGCCGGAGCGTCGACCCTGCTCGCCTACCTCGAAGAGCACGTGACCTTCCCGTCGAGCTCGATCGACCGGATCACGCCGAAGACCACGGATGCCGAGATCGCACTCGTGCGCGAGCGGACGGGATGGGACGATCGCAGTCCCGTCGTCACCGAGCCGTTCCACGACTGGGTGATCAGCGGCGACTTCCCGGCCGGACGCCCCGCATGGGAGAACGCCGGCGCGCGCTTCGTCGATGACATCGACCCGTTCGAGCGTCGCAAGCTCTGGCTGTTGAACGGCTCGCACTCGTTTCTCGCATACGCGGGCGCCGCGCGGGGGCACGCGACGGTCGCGCAGGCGATCGGCGATCCGCAGATCCGAGCGTGGGTGAACGACCTGTGGGACGAGGCGGCCCGCCATCTCATCGAGCCTCAACTGAACATCGATGACTACCGCGCGGCTCTCCTCGAGCGCTTCGACAACGCCCGCATCCAGCATCTGCTCGCGCAGATCGGCAAAGACGGCACGACGAAACTGCGTCTGCGCATCGTCGAGGTGCTGCTCGCCGAGCGCGCAGACGGCCGCGACGGCGCCGCCAGCATCCGGGTACTCGGATCCTGGGTCGCGCAGGCGCGCGCCGATGCACTGCCGGAAGACACCAACGGCCCAGCCGTCGCGGATGCCGCCACGCAGGGCGAGAATGCCGTCGCGGCGCTGCTGGCGCTGATCGACGAGCGACTCACCGCCCCGGACATCGTGGACGCGGTCACGACGGCGGCAGCCGAGTTCGCTCGCCGCTGACGCTGCGTCGCATCCGTCCGATCCGCGTGGTCGGATGATCTGCCGGCGCTCGCGCATGCCCTGTTCGCCGATCCTGCCGACAGGTCGTCGCTCTCGTCCGCGTGCGCGCGCTCCCTTCGTCCGGGGACGCTCGCGGAATGCACGACCAGGTCGCGACGGGACATGGCAACAGGGGTTGCAAGCAGTGGCTCCGCACCGGAAACAACGATGGTTCCCGGCTTCAGAGGGGCAACTGATGGCAAAGGATTGCTCGAGTCGCGACGCGAGCACTTGACTCCACATGCCCCCGAACGTCCTGTGCAGCGCGTGCGATCCGCGCCCTGCACCGGCTCGATCCCGGGCCCGACGGTGAAGTCGGTGAATTCGTCCCCAAGGAAGAGGAACATGAGATTATCCAAGGCCCTACTCGCCGGACTGGTGGTTGCAGGACTGGGTGTCGCGACATTCACGGGAACGGCGGCGCCCTCGGCGACCGCGGCTGATCTCGCGTGGATGGACACGAATCTGGCCCCGCAGGAACGCGCGACGCTGCTCGTCGATGCGATGACACCGGACCAGAAGTTCCAGCAGATCGCCATGAAGCCGATCGAGAACCCGGAGATCTGCCCGTACTACTCCACCGGACGCCACGTCGAGGGCATCCCTGAGCTGAGCATCCCGACTCTGCGGATGACCAATGGTCCCGGTGGCGGTGGCGGCGACTGCGCACCGCAGGACATGGAGCAGACCAGTGTCGCCTCCGAGCTGAGCGTCGCGGCATCCTGGGATGACGACGTCGCTGCTCGGCAGGGCACGCTCGCCGGAGAAGAGGCGATTGCGAATGCTCACAACATCTTCCTCGGCGTCGGCATCAATCTCGGCCGCGTGCCCAACCTCGGGCGCAACTACGAGTACTACGGCGAGGACCCGTACCTGACCGGCCGCATCTCCTCGGAGAAGGTCAAGGCGCTGCAGGCCGAGGGCGTCCAGGCCAACGCGAAGCACTTCATCGCGAACGAGCAGGAGACCAACCGTCGCACGGCGAACTCGATCATCGACGAGAAGACCCTGCACGAGCTGTATCTGCTCCCGTTCGAGATGAACATCAAGGACGCGGACCTGTCTGCCGTCATGTGCTCGTACAACCGAATCGGTGGCGCCTACGCGTGTGAGAACCAGGAGACCCTGGGCACGATCCTGCGCGACCAGCTCGGATTCGAGGGATACGTCATGTCCGACCGCGGTGCGACGCTGAGCACCGCGCCGTCCATCAAGGGCGGCCTGGATCTCGAATTCGCCTCCCCGAAGTGGTACACGCCGCAGCTCGTCCAGGCTGCGATCGATGCCGGCGAGGTCACCTGGGGTGACATCGACACGATGCTCCTGCGCCGCTACACGGTGATGTTCAAGCTCGGCCAGTTCGAGAACCCGCTCACCTCGAGGACGACGCCCGATCTCGCGGCGAACGGCATCGAGGCCCGGAAGCTCGCCGAAGAGGGCATGGTCCTGCTCAAGAACGATGCAGACCTGCTGCCTCTGGACGGCACGGGGCTCGTGAGCGTCGCCCTCATCGGACCGAAGACCTTCGCCGGACAGGCGAAGCTTCCCTCCGGACCCGGCTTCGTCATGCCCGAGGGCATCCTCACCCCGCAGCAGGGTCTGCAGCAGGCGCTGCAGGACATGGCATCCGTCGGTACCGTCACCTACAACGACGGCCGCGACATCGCGGCTGCGGCCGAGCTGGCAGCGCAGTCTGAGGTCGTGATCATGATGGTCGGCGACAACTCCGTGGAAGGCAGTGACCGTGCCAACCTCAGCCTTCCGACCATCGACGGCGTCAACCAGGAAGCGCTGATCTCAGCGGTCGCCGCGGCCAACGACAAGACGATCGTCGTGCTGAAGAACGGCGGACCCGTCCTGACCCCCTGGCGCGACGAGGTGCCGGCTGTCCTGGAGGCCTGGTACTCCGGTCAGGAGGACGCCCTCGCCGTCGCCAACGTGCTGTTCGGCAACACCAACCCCGGTGGCAAGCTGCCGATGACGTTCCCCGGAGACCCGTCTCAGGGTGCGATGCAGACCGCGGAGCAGTTCCCCGGTGTCAACATCGACGGCGTGCCGACGGTGACCTACTCCGAGAAGCTGGAGATCGGCTACCGCTGGTACGACGCTCACGAAGTCACCCCGGCCTTCCCCTTCGGATACGGCCTGTCGTACACGGACTTCGAACTGAGCAACGTCTCGGTCACGCCGACCGTGAACGACGGCACGCAGCCGATCACCGTGAGCGTCGATGTGACCAACACCGGTCGAGTGGCGGGTGCAGAGGTTCCGCAGGTGTATCTCGGAATCCCCGGTGAGGGTCAGCCGCCGAAGCGCCTCGTGGGCTTCGAGAAGGTTTCGCTGCAGGCCGGAGAGACCCGTACCGTCGAGATGACGATCGACCCGGCATCCTCGAACCACCCGCTCTCGGTGTGGGACGTCGACTCCGACACGTGGGTCGCACCTGACGGCCGTTACCCCGTCTACGTGGGCACTTCGGCAGCGAACGCCACGGTGGCGGAGACGATCACCGTGTCGGCGGCGCCCGTCGTCGACGTTCCCGTCGTCGTCACGCCCCGTGCCGTGGCCGGCAAGGCCTATGTGACCGTGACGGCGACGAACAACGAGGACGTCCCGGTGGCGATCACGCTGAGCACTCCGTACGGCGACAAGGCCTGGGCGGCAGTCGCGCCCGGCAAGTCGGCGAGCGTGAGCTTCAACTCGCGCCTGGCGGAGATTCCGGCGGGCGAAGCCACTGCGGTGATCGAGGCCGTCATCGACGGAGAGACCGTGTCCACCACGACCACGGTGCCCTTCGGCGCATTCCCGGGATGATGGGCGACCGCCCCTCCCTTTCGAATCACGTGAAAGAAGAAGATCAATGAAGACGAATCTCCTGTACAAGACCGCCGCAGTGGGCGTCGCGGCGCTTCTGCTCGGGTCCGCCGGGACAGCGCTCGCGTCGGCCGCCGACGGGGAGCCGGACTCGCACGGCGTCGACGTCAACGTCGAGGTCACCCCGATCGACGATCAGGGAGTGCTCGCGCTGTCCGTCGCCGGCTCGACCGCCACCCTGTCCGAGAACGGATCGGACGAGCTCGTCCGCCAGTTCACCGGGACGCTTCCCACCGTTACCGTGACGGACACTCGAACCGCTGACCAGGTACCGGATGGAGCATTCTGGACGGTCCTCGGCAGCGCGACGGACTTCACCAAGAGCGGCGGGGGCGAGGCGATCTCGGCCTCGAACCTCGGTTGGGTGCCGACGTTGCTTCAGGGCGATGGCGAGTCGTTCATCTCGGTCGGCGATGACGTCGCCGCCGAGGTCGACGGCGGGCGAGGTCTTGTCGACGAAGAGTTGCTGTACCTGGCCGACAGCGCAGACGCAGTGGGTGGCACATGGTCGGCGAACGCCGATCTCAAGCTCCGCCTGCCCGCCGATGTCGCTCCCGGCAGCTACTCCTCGGTGCTGACCCTGTCCCTGTTCGAATGATCCATATGTGCGGGGCGGCCACGGCCGCCCCGCACATACCTGTACGGCCCGGGAGGCCCGATGATGATCCTTGCTCGCACCGCGACTGCGGTGCTTCTCGCACTCACCGCGTCACTCGCCGGCCTGACGGCGCCGGCGATGGCTGCGGAGTCCGACGTCATCACGTGGTCGGTGCGTCCCGGCGACGAGAGCGGTGCCGACGGCCGCTCGTGGATCGAGCATGAGCTCGATCCGGGCGAGAGCATCGTCGAGCACCTCGTGGTGACCAACCACGGCGACGCCGCCGTCGCGTTCCGACTCAACGCCGCCGATGGCTACTTCACCGACAAGGGCCGATTCAACATCCTTCCCGTCGGCGGCACGTCGACGGATGCCGGCACCTGGATCGAGCTGTCCACGCAGAGCGTCGAGGTCGGTCCCGGAGCGTCCGAGAGCGTCTCCTTCCGCATCACGGTGCCCGATGACGCCACTCCTGGCGACCACCCTGCCGGCGTCTCGGCCAGTGTGCTGCTGGACGGCGCGGGCGAGGTGAAGGTGGACTCGCGCGTCGGGTTCCGAGTGATGTCGCGGGTCACCGGAGAGCTTCACTCGGTGGCCGTCGCCACCGGTGCCGGGTCGTTCACCGGGTCGATCAACCCGTTCGAGCCTGGAGACATGGCCGTGCACTACTCCGTTGCCAACGAGGGCAACACACGATTGCAGGTGCAGCCCGACGTGACGCTCACCGCGCCGTTCGGCCTCTGGTCCACGACGGTGCAGGGACAAGCGCTGACGGAGATCGCACCCGGGGAGCGCCGCGATGGCACCATCGCAGTGCCTGGTATCTGGCCGGCCTTCCTCTACACCATCGACGTGGATACCGACGTCGCCCCCGTCGCAGACGGCCTCGAGATCGGGACCGTCGAGAGCCCCGGGACGACCGTCACCGCGATGGCGATCCCGTGGTCTCAGCTGGTCGCTCTCGTTCTCATCGCTGGCGTCTGGACGCTGTGGCACATCGACCGCCGAAGGAAGAAGAATCTCATCGCACAGTTGAGTGCACAGGTGAACGCGCAGCAGGCTGCCGACGCCGCTGCGAGCTCTCCTGCGGCATCCCGAGTCGCGCCAAGCGCCTCGGCCGCAGTGTTCATCGCGGCTGGAGTCGTCGCCGCATCCCTCTTCGTCGTCACGCCTGCTCAGGCCGGCGCGGATACCGCCGAGGACCCCGGCGGAGTGGAGATCTCCGTCACGATCGACGAGAACTCCGGCTCGGAAGCCCCGGAGGAGCCCTCCCCTCAGGGGCCGGATGGCCCAGACGCATTGCCCGCCACCGGCGGGGACTCCACTGCGGCGCTGCTGCTGAGCGGCGCGGCCGGAGCGCTGCTGATCGGTGGCGCGACGCTCTTCCGGCGATCGTCCCGGGCGCGTGCCCGGCTGAAGTGACATCGCAACTTCTGGCAACCGATTGCCGCTGGTCGACGCTCATGCTGTACTGATCGGAGTCGAACTTCGCGCGGAGCCGTGCGCGTCACTGGAGGAATCATGATCATCGACAAGGCTGAAGTCATCGTCACCAGCCCTGACCGGAACTTCGTCACTCTCAAGCTCACCACCGACCAGGGGCATACCGGGCTCGGCGATGCCACGCTCAACGGGCGCGAGCTCGCCGTGGTCACCTATCTGCAGGAGCACGTCGTGCCGCTGCTGATCGGCGCCGATGCCACGCGCATCGAGGACACGTGGCAGTTCCTGTACCGCAGCGCGTACTGGCGTCGCGGTCCCGTCACCATGGCCGCGATCGCCGCCGTCGACATGGCGCTGTGGGACATCAAGGGCAAGGCCGCCGGCATGCCGGTCTACCAGCTGCTGGGCGGTGCATCGCGCAACGGGCTGATGGCATACGGTCACGCGTCGGGCAAGGAGCTGCCCGAGCTGTTCGACTCCATCCGCGCGCACCAGGAGCAGGGCTACAAGGCCATCCGCGTGCAGACCGGTGTGCCCACGCTGAAGGCCATCTACGGCATCGCCGCTCAGGGCGCCGACGTGGGCGACGCCTCCGTGCGCTACGACCACGAGCCGGCTCGCCGCGGCGCGAAGCCGGTGGAGGAGGACTGGGACACCCGCGCCTACCTCAACCACCTGCCGGGCGTGTTCGAAGCCGTGCGCAACGAGTTCGGCCCCGATCTCCCCCTGCTCCACGACGGCCACCACCGCATGACGCCGATCCAGGCCGCGCGCCTGGGCAAGGACCTCGAGCCGTACGACCTGTTCTGGCTCGAGGACTGCACCCCGGCCGAGAACCAGGAGGCGCTGCGCCTGGTGCGCCAGCACACCACCACGCCGCTCGCGATCGGCGAGATCTTCAACACGGTCTGGGACTTCAAGGACATCATCCGCGACCAGCTGATCGACTACGTGCGCGGTGCGGTCACCCACATGGGCGGCATCTCCCCGCTGAAGAAGACACTCGACTACGCGGCGATGTACCAGATCAAGTCCGGCATGCACGGCCCGACCGACATCTCGCCGGTCGGCATGGCAGCCGCGATGCACCTGGGTCTGTCCATCCACAACTTCGGCATCCAGGAGTACATGAAGCACGGCCAGCGCACCGACCAGGTGTTCGAGCAGTCCTTCACCTGGACCGACGGCTACCTGCACCCCGGCGACAAGCCGGGCCTGGGCGTGGAGCTGAACACCGACGAGGCGGGCAAATACCCCTACGAGCAGGCCTACCTGCCGTACAACCGCCTGCTCGACGGCACCGTGCACGACTGGTGAGCGTGACTGACGAGATCCCGGAGGACATGTCGTGGCCACTCGTCGTCATGGGCGTCTCCGGGGTGGGCAAGACGACCGTGGCGCGGCTGATCGCTGAGGCGCTCGGCGCTCGGTTCGTCGACGCGGATGATCTGCACAGTCCTGCGAGCATCCGCAAGATGAGCGCTGGCGTGGCGCTCACCGACGATGATCGCTGGCCTTGGCTCGAAAGGGTCGGCGACGCGCTGAACGATCGGCATCGGACAGTCGTAGCGTGCTCGGCGTTGCGTCGCGCCTATCGGAGCGTGCTGAGCGATCGCGCGCCAGGAGTGAGCTTTATCCATCTGACCGCGCCGGTAACGCGGATCAACGAGATGTCCTCGGCGCGGGTGGGCCACTTCATGCCCGTCACGCTTCTGGATTCGCAACTGCAGACCCTCGAACCCCTCGGCTCGGACGAGCGCGGAACCGTCATCCACGTGGATGATTCCCCCAAGGAGCTCGCCGCGCGCGCGCTGGCCCGGATCCGGACACTGCACGGGTCGGTCGCACCCGGTCAGTGAGCGCTGTTCCGCTCCGTATGTCTCAACCCACCGCGTCCGTCGCGGGTACACGGCGTGTTGAGACATACGAACGGCTGGGCGAGGCGGGGTCAGCTGCTGATGATCCAGTAGCGCGGGTCGCCCCAGCCGAACTCATCGTTGCCGCGGGATGCCAGCGCGAATGACTCGCCGCGCGCGAATGGCCGCAGCCACACCAGGAAGCACGAACGGTGGTGCGACACAATTCGTCCCGTGTCGCATCGCCGTGCGGGTCGGTCAATCCAGTGGAATCTGATTCGTTTTCCGAACCCAGGATCGAATCGTCTTCGCTCCGCTTTCAGCGGTGTGCTGCCGGGCGGCTTTCCACTCAGGAGAGTTGTACGCGATCATCGCAGCTTCCTCGTCTGCGAACTCGAGGTAATCGGTTCCTGCGATAACCGGATCCCCGCCGCTCTCGTCGGTACCCACGAGGTTGATCGTGTAGCTGATCAAGCCGGGCATCTTCTTCGCGAGGGGGACATGATCCTCGAGCCACCAACGGTGCTGCTCTTCGATCGGCTGTGCATTGCGAAACAGAATGATCGCGATCTTCATCGTCATATTGCGCTCCTTAGTCCGAGTCTTCGCCCCGATGCGTCATTCGTCCCGGACAATGACGACCACCTGGCCGACGTCAGCGACATCCCCGACGCTGACCCGGACCTCGTCCACGATTCCGGCGATTTCGGATTCAATGCCGATGTCGACCTTGTCCGCCCCCACCTCCATGATCGCGTCGCCGATCGCAATGCGATCACCTGGCTTGACGAAGATCTCGATCACTTCGACATCTACCGCGGACATACCGACCTTGGGAATTCTGATCTCGGCCATTATGACTCCTTCATGGTGTGCAGAATCGCGGACTTGAGTGCATCACGGTTTGGCACCAGTGCAACCTCCAACTCGATTGCGTAGGGGATTGTGATGTCGCCCCGGGAGACTCGTCGCGGCCGTGCGACGAGGGAGTTCGCCTCCATCGCCGAAGCAATGATCTCCGCAGCGAGCCCGCACGACCTATTGCTGTCGTCGAATACGACAAGGCGCTTCGTACGGGAAAGGCTCTCGTTGAGCATCTCCCAGTCGAAGGGATAGAGCGTCCGGGGGTCCATGACTTCCACAGACACCTCGGATGCGAGCTCCTCTGCGGCCTTCAGCGCTTCGGGGACGAGGTGCCCGACAGCGACAACTGTGACGTCAGCGCCGGAGCGCTTGATGACGCCCTTCCCTAGAGGGATCTCAAAGGGTTCGTCGGGAACCTCGCCGCGGACTCCGAGGAGGGCGGCGGGTGCGAACACCGCCACCGGATCTGGATCCAGTATTGCTGCACGCAAAAGACCGTAAGCCGCTTCAGCGTCCGCGGGCATGACGGTCTTGATTCCTGCGTGAACGAAGTAGGCGTACGGATGGTCTGAATGCTGGCCGGCCAATCCCATCCTCGAGCCAGACCCGGGCATGAAATACGTCACAGGAACGCTGGCCTGCCCGCCTGTCATCAGATGGAATTTGTGCGCCTGATTGATCATCTGATCCATCGTCAAAAAGACCAATGATGACACCTGGAACTCGACAACCGGGCGCATACCGTGAAGCGCCGCACCCATCGCGAGCCCAGTGAATGCCTGCTCGGAGAGCGGCATGTCCACAATGCGGTCATCGCCAAACTCTCCGTGAAGCCCCTTGGTCACGCCCCGCAGTGATGCTCGGACGTCCTCGCCGATGACCATCACGTCTTCGTCTTCGGTCATCAGGTCGCGAAGCGCCTTCGACATCGCCTGAATGTAACGCAGAGTCGCCATCAGCTCACTCCCTGTCGTGCAACGAGCCCGCTGCTGTACATGTGGTCGTACGCCGTGCTGGCGTCTGGCTTGGGAGATTCTTCGGCGAACTTCACTGCGGCTGCAATCTCGGCTTCGATCTCACTGTCGATTCTCTGTCGGTCCGCAGGCTCCAAGCGTGCGCCCTGGATGCCGAGAGGATCCCTCGTCTGCCATTGCTCAATCTCGGCCGATGACCGGTAGTCGAGACGCATGACGGCTTCGGCTGTGTGGTGTCCGCGAAAGCGATAGGTGGTGCACTCGATGAACGTCGGCCCGCCGCCCGACCGCGCACGCTCAACCGCCGCAACGGCTGCCTCACGTACCTTCAGAACGTCCATTCCGTCTACTCGTTCGGCGTTCATACCCATCGCACGAGCGCGTTTCACAGGATCGCCAGCGACTGCCGCATCCACAGGAAGACTCACGGCGTAGCCATTGTTCTCACAGACGAAGACCATGGGCAGGCGCCACAGCGCAGCCATGTTCATGGCCTCCATCACAACGCCCTGGTTGAGGGCGCCATCACCAAAGAACGGCACGGCGACGGCATCCTCACCTCGCGCTCGTGCTGCGAAGGCGGCCCCGACAGCAATCGGGGCTCCCGCCCCGACGATGCCATTGGCGCCGTAGATGCCTCGGCTCACGTCTGCGACATGCATCGATCCTCCCCGACCCCGGTTGAGTCCGGTCTCCCGCCCGAGCAGCTCGGCCATCATGCGCGACGGGTCAGCCCCTTTGGCCAAGACGTGACCGTGGCCCCGGTGCGTGCTGGTGAGAATGTCCCGGTCCTCAAGCGCCGAGCAGACGCCCGTCGCCACTGCCTCCTGGCCGATGTACTCGTGGGCGACCCCGTAGATCAGATTCTTCTCGACCAAGCTCACTACCTGGCCTTCAAATTCTCGAATCCGCCGCAACGTGCGATACAGCGATTTGTGTAGCTCTTCCATATCGTTCCTCCCTAAGCCATCGAACCGTGGCGTCGATAGGTGACGCCACGAAGCATGAGGCGCAAGGCCGCATCAGCGACGAACCCCATGAGACCGAGCACCAAAATGCCGCCGAACGCCTGCTCCGTCTGAGCGAACACCCGACTGTTGTAGATCAGATAGCCGATCCCCTCCCGCGCAGCGACCATCTCGGCCGCCACGACAGTCATGAATGCGAAGCCCATCGCCGATCGCGCCCCGGTCACGATTGCGGGGGTGGCCGACGGCACTACGACGTGCCTCAGCACCTGCCAGCGGTTCGCGCCTAGTGACTGCGCAGCATTCACCTTGACGACCGGAACGTTCGCAGCACCGATCATCGTCGTGAGGAAGACACTGAAGATGGTGGTGTAGATGATGAGCGAAATCTTCGACCACTCCCCCACCCCGAACCACAGAAGTGCAACGCTGAGAAAGGCGATCGGCGGAACGAAGCGGAAGAAGTTGACGAAAGGCTGAATCGCATCGGAGATGGCCCGGCTGCGACCCGCGAGGATACCGAGTGGCACCGCGACGAGACAGCCCAGCACCCATCCGACAAGAATTCGCATGTAGCTGATAGCGACGCTCGTTTGAAGCTCGCCGGATTGCCACAATCCGACCAGCGAGGAGATGACCGCGAAGGGCGATGGGACGAATAGCGGAGGAGCTATGAGGCTCACTGCCCACCAGAGAACCAACCCGATCGCCAGCGCCGCCACTGAAACCCACGTCGACCGGAATCGTGTCATCCAGCCGGCGCGCTTTGCGGCAGACAAATCCTCGCGCTTGGTGGAAGCAGTTGTCTGGCTAGCCATCGTGTGCCTCGTTGCTGAAGAGCGCACCCAGACTGTCAAAGAGTGCGCTGAACTGTGGTGTGATCGTCCGAGGGCGAGGAAGCTTGATGTCCTCGATTCGCCGTATCGTCGATCGGGGCCCCTTCGATAGCACGACGATACGATCAGCTAGTCGCAGAGCCTCCCCGATATCGTGGGTGACGAACACAATGGTGGTGTGCGTCTGCTGCCAGATGCGGGTGAGCTCTTCTTGCATCTTCAGGCGAGTGTGCGCGTCCAGAGCGGCAAAAGGCTCATCCATGAAGAGCACCTCGGGCTCATTCGCGAGCACCCGCGCTATCTGCACGCGCTGCTTCATGCCGCCCGATATCTGGCGGGGAAACTTCGGCCCATGATTGGTGAGACCCACCAGCTCAAGGCAACGCATAACCTCCGCCTTGACTTCCGCGGCGGGGAGGCCACGCATTCGAGGCCCAAATGCGACGTTCTCCTCTACTGTGAGCCAATCGAAGATTGCGTTCTCAGTCTGGAATACGACGCCGCGCTTGTGCGATGGCCGGTCGGAGTCCTCGCCAAGAACCCGCGCCTCACCGGAGCTGGGCAGTTCGAAGCCAGCCAGGATGTTGAGCAGCGTCGTCTTTCCACAACCAGAAGGTCCAAGCAAGCAGACGAATTCTCCTGCCCGGACCTCCAGGTCGATCTCGTGCAGCGCCTCGTACCCGCCGCCCTTGCCCTCGAACCGCTTGCCCAGGCTGCGGACATCGATGACGGCCGGCGGGGCCGCATCTTGCTCAAGAAGCTCAATAGTCATGGGCCACCAGATTCACGCTGTCTGGGCGCACCTGGCGGAGCCAAGTTGGGTCGATGTGCGCCGACCAGTCTGGCACCTCAGAGATGATCCCCTGTTCGACGGCCCATTCGGAAACTCGAGTGACGTTGTCGACCGCGGCATCATCCCAGTAGATCGGCCATTCGGACTGGCTATCATCCATGAGCCACTTGCCGTCACCCGCATCAAGCTTCAACTGACTCTCGCAGAGAGCCGCCGCATCGGCCGGATTCTCGACGATCCACTTGTTTGCCAGGTCGAATACTTGAAGAAGGGTCAGCATGCCCTCATCGCCGTACTTGTCGAAGTAGTGTCGACCAACCTGGAGCGGCGCTATGTCACGGAAGACGCTGCCCATCTTTGGGTTCTCGAGGTAGTGCACCTTGTCCGCACCAGCCAATTCGAGTGCACGGCGAGCAATCGGCTCAACCCAAACGATGGCGTCCGCGGCGTCTCGTGCCAGAAGGGTGGGTAGTTCCGCCGGGTCGGAAAAGACCAAGGTCACTGATGTCGCGTCGACCCCATTGGCCTCGAGGTACCGCATCAGAGCATACTGACCGGACGAGTTCTGCGGGACCCCAATCCGCTTGCCGGCGAGATCCGCCGCAGAAGCAATCGACTTCTTGGCGATGATGCGCTGGTTATCGGAGTCCACGAATACCGTGGGGAGGATGACATCCGACCCCTTGTCAAGGAACGTCGTGAGCGGAAGCGCCGCGCAGACGCATGCATCGCTCTGCCCTGACAAGACCGAGTTCGTGGCGTCAACGCCGTTAGTGAACCATGACATCTCGAACTTCACGTTCAGACTCTCAAACAGCTCAGGCATCTGTTCCATTACCATCATCGGGATGTAGCCAGGAAGCGCGACCGGAGACATCCGAATCAGCGTTGGCTGCGCGCTGCTCGCACCCGCACCCGTCTCAGGAGAAGCGCACGCGGTTGCCAGGATCGGGAGCGTTGCCAGGATGGCTGCGCCTCCCAGGAAGGTGCGGCGGGTCAGACCGCTGTCGACAGATTTCCTCACGGACATGGACGAAACTCCTTTGTTTGCATCGGGTAGCGGATTGGGCGTCAGGCGGTGACGCCGCCGTCGACGACGAGTTCGGAGCCAGTGCAATACGCTGATTCTCCGACTGCGAAGAACAGAATGGCGGATGCGATATCGGCCGGCTCCGCCAGCCGCGCCAGTGGCACGTCGGCGACCATAGCTTTCAGAACGTCGCCCTGCGCGCCATGTACGCCGTTCAGCATGGGCGTCTCCGTGTAGCCAGGGAACACACAATTCACACGGATTCCGAATGGTGCCAGGATTCGAGCGGCACTACGTGACATCCCCCGCACAGCCCACTTCGATCCCGTGTAAAGCAAGTCACGCGGCGCTCCCCGCATAGCGGCGATTGAGGCCACATTGACGATCGAGCCTTCGCCCCTCGACTGCATGACTGGAGCGACGGCTGACATGCCAAGCGCGACGCCGAGCTGATTGACGTCGACTGTGCGGCGGAACTGCTGCTGTTCGACCCCCGGAAAGCTCGCACCCATGAAGACGCCAGCAGCGTTGACGAGGCTGTCGATCTGCCCGCACTCGTCCACGACGTCAGCGATGAGTTTCTCCCAACTCTCACGTTGGGTGACATCGACGAACTTGTGCAGCAGACCGTCGACACCCACCCCTTCGTCACCCTTGATGTCCGCGGCGACCACGCGGTGTCCGAGTTCCACACATTGCCGAGCAGTTTCGGCACCGATACCACTGTTGCCACCAGCTACGACCACGACTTTGGAGCGTGTCATCATCGCTCGCCTTTCATGAATACATATCCAAACGTATCTTGGACGTATCTAAAGATTGTCTTACGCCCTCCTCGTTGTCAAGACCCAGTTCTCGAAGTCAAGCTCAGGCGCCCTGGGCACCTTTGAACATGGACGAATCATGCCGCGTTCCTCTAGCCCGCGAGCCGGTGGGCCAGCAGGATTCAGATCGGCTCCACCGGCGGCCCGCGCCGTATTTGCCCCCGTGATCCGACAGCACGAGCGCTCAAGCCCAGGCCCGATGCGATCGGAATGCGGTCCGCCTGGGCGATCGCACCTGTTCTCGCGCCGCCCGGGGCCTTGCCGGCACAAGGTCGATTTGCCACCGGCTCACGGTCAGGCTTTGATCCTGGCCGACGCCACTCCGGATGACGAGCAGTCAAGGATGATTCAATACGTTACGGGGACACTCCCCCGCCCCCGGTGTCGAACGTGTACGAGATATCGCTGGGCACCATGGCCGCGACATCGGCGACGAGCTCGAACGCATCCGGATGGATATGAGTCATGGTGTATTCAAGGAATTCACCACTCGAGTCATCTGTGGTTCGCTCCAGGCGCGCCACGTGCGACAGCCCTGCAACATCTAACAACGCGGCGATATGCTCGGGCGGCTCCTGCATGGTGACGCGAAGCCGCGCCTGACGAGGGTCACGCCCCAGTCGTTCTTTGAGGACTTGGTAGATCGGGTGCTGCTCGATGTCGGCAAGCGTCACTTCGGCCCCGATATGACGGGGGAGATAGATCTCTGCCACGGCAAGGGGCGTGCCATCCGACTCGTAGAGCCGACGCGCCAAGAGGAAGCTGGCGCCACGCCCCTCAAGGCCCTCCGGAAGCGGATCGCTTGAGGAGAGCCAGCTGAAGGTTTGAAGATGAACCGTCGGTCGAATACCTGCTGCCGTGAAGGATTCGACGAATGGCGCCAAAGTGTTCGCCGACTGAATCGGACGCGAGCCGGTGACGAAAGTCCCTTTTCCTTGGCGGCGAACCACCAGCCCCCGGTCGACAATCATCTGCATCGACCGACGAACCGTCGTACGACTCAGACCGAAGGCTTCGATCAGTTCCTCTTCAGTAGGAAATCGATCTCCAGGATTCCGCTCATCTATCAGGCCCAACAGGTGGTTGGCAAGCTGCTGATAGACCGCGGTGGGTCCGTCTCGCTCAATCTCCGGCGCTTGTTCATTCAATTCAGACCCACCCCTCGCCACCGGCTAAATACTTACCGCACACTTATTATAACGTGCCTGATTGTATACGCAAGGTGCCTGACACCCGATCGGACGCGTCCTACATCTCTGTTCAGAACACCCACTCTCGCCTCAGGGGCCCTCCGCGTCCCGGGCCGCAGCGATTCACCTTGTTGATAAGCGCTGAGATCCTTCACAGATTGCCTCGTAACCTAGGTAAATGATTCGATACGAATTACTGCCCGGTGGTGTCGCCGCCAACCAAACGAGGCAGACGAAAGTGGACGAACCATGAAGTCGCTCGGCGGAAGGGTCGCGGTCATCACCGGGGTCGCACGCGGAATCGGGCTCGACTATGCATTGAGGATTGCGTCGCTCAGCGCAGCCGTAGCCGTAGCCGATCACAACCTCGAGTCCGCGCTCGGCCACGAGGTTGAGCAACCCCGTCCTGAAAATGAGGACCTAAAGAAGACCATGCGGCAGTTTGGAACCGACGTGCTACTCCACGAGCGCGACTCCTCGGACCACGAGCAGACTCCCACCTTTGCGGAACACGTCAAGGACGCGTTCCGTGTCGACATCCTGGTCTGCAACGCAGGCGGGGATGGCGACCTGGATGGGGCGCAACCTAGCGAACTCGGAGCCGCGAACATCGCAGCAACTTTCGCGCGTAACCTCTACTCCACGATCTACACCGTCACTGCTTTCACTCCGATGATGAAGATTCGCGGGTCCGGAAAGATCATCACGATCGGCTCCTACGCTGCGACGACGACGCTGCCGGGAGCACGCGCGTCCGAGTACGCGGCCGCCAAGCGGGCATCCACAATTACACGAGATGCTTCCGCCGAAGTAGCAGCCTGCTGATCCGGTGTATGCCCATATGAGATCGGACTGCCATCTGACAGTCCGTTCGTTCATTGTTGCGCCTTTGTCAAGAGGTGTCCGTGCGCGTCGATAAGGACTCGAGGTTCCCCATCTGAATCGCGGTGGAGGTGACCATTGCGGCGTTGCGCAATCCGTGTTGTCGAGAAGCCAACACCCTCGATGACCCCGGCGAGCACGTCGCGCGTGCCATGCTCGATACCGGCAGGGATCGCGAGCATGTCGCCAGGCCTAAGTCTCCGTGTTTCATCAGCAAACGCCGCGTCGAACTCACCCCGATAGATGAACCAGTATTCGTTGTAGTCATGGAAATGCATTTCCAGATCTCGTTCGGGTCGGTACTGGAAGATCGTACAGATGTTGACGTCCGCCCATGTTCCAGAGACACTTAGCAATTCGGTCTGAAAGACCTTTGCGTTGCGAATGACCACAAGGTCGAGGCCTTCTTCTGGAACCTCGATCCAATCTCGCCGCTCGAGGGTCACCCGGCATCGGGCGCTTTTCACGGAGACAGCGCCATTCAACACCATCAGGAGCTGGCTCTCGGACGAACCCCGACCGACGCGTGCAAAGCCGTCACTGTTGGTGTGGTCCAAGGTGAACGAGAGGAATGTATCGATCTCGACCCACGGCGCGGCCGCTTCAAGCTGGTCCGCCGTATATACCGCGGGCGACGCGGCCCCAACTACGGAGACGCTCACGAAACCTTCTGCTTGAAACTGACGCTCACGCCCACCGATGGTCGCTCGAAGCGGAACGACCGGATGCGCGGGTCGCGGGTGACGACGTCGAGCATGACGCCGAGGGGGTCGCGGGGTGTGGCCCGGTAGCCACCCCAGTCCTTGCAGTTCCAGTTGGCGAGATCGGTCTTCGAGTAGAAGATGGCCAGAGCCAGCGCCTCGTCGTCTTCGAACGGCCCGTTCTCGCTGCGAAACCGTTCGACCACGGGCTCGAGGACCTCACCGGGACGCTGCGTGATGGGCTCTGCGTCTCCGATCACCCGATCGAGCACATCGGGATCGACCGGGCCGGGAGTGGCGCCGTAGTAGCCGAGCAAGTAACTGCGGATCTCGTCCGGCACCATCGAGTAGCGATCGCCGGTGACGACGTTGAGCACGGCCTGGATCCCGACGTACTGCGCCATCGGGCTCACCAGAAGCGGATAGCCCAGGTCCACCCGCACGCGGCTGACTTCGTCGAGCACATCGGGCAGATGGTCCACCATGCCCTGCTCCGTCAGCTGCCGACGCAGATTCGCCAGCATCCCGCCAGGAACCTGATGCACCAGCATCGCCGGGTCGTTGGGCACCTCATGGCTCGTCGGCAATCCTCGCCGGCGCGCGAGCCCGGTGAAGTACGCCTCCACCTCGCGCACGGCTTCTCGGTCGATATCGACCGAGAAGCCGCGTTCCTCGAGATTGTCGATGAGGAAGTCATGCGAGGGATGCGACGTGCCCCAGGCGAACGGCGGCACCGCGCCGTGAAAGACGTCGGGGGCAAGGTCGCCGAGGTCCATCGCGGCGAGATGCACGTCGGGCCCGGTGCCGGTGGAGGTGTGGCAGTGCAATTGCAGGATCTGCCCCTTCAACACGCTGCGGAAGCGGGTCAGCAGCGACTGCGCGCGATCGGGTGTGAGCAGGCCGGAGGGGTCTTTCAGCGACACCGCGTCGACGCCCATCGCGACGAGTTCCTTCGCCTTCTCTTCGAAGTGCTCATCGGTGTGGTATGGGCTTATGGTGTACGTCACCGACCCAATCGTGTACATGCCGAGCTCCTTTGCCACGCGGCAGGAGAACTCGAGGTTGCGCATGTCGTTGAGGGGGTCGAAGAGCATGACCGAGTCGATCCCCGACCTCGCGAACACCCGCAGTGCGAGATCGCTGACATCGTCGGGATACTGCGTCCAGCGGAAGACGCTCTGCCCGCGCGTGTTGAAGTTGAGGCGCGTCTGCGGCATGAGCTCGCGAAGGATGCGGATGCGGTCGAAAGGGTTCTCCTGCAGGTAGATGATGCTGGTGTCGATAGCCGCCCCGCCAGTGACATCGACGACATCGAACCCTGCCCTGCCCATCGTCTGAGCGATCGGAACGATCTCATCCGTGCCGAGACGAGTTGCCCACAGACATTGAGCGCCGTCTCGGATCGTGACGTCTTCGAGCTTGATCGTGCGAGACATCAGTGGGCTCCTTTCGCGCCGTCGTGGACTGCGGCGGATTCCATCACCCGCAGGATCGAGGGCATCTGCTCTTCCAGCCACTTGGTGTGGAAGGAGTTGGCTTCATAGTTGGCGTGCTCGAGCACACGGATGAGGAACGGGACGTTGGTGATCACGCCCTCGATGCGCGTCTCCTCCAGTGCACGGATGGCGCGTCGCCGGGCCGCTTCGCGGTCACGGTCGTGCACGATGATCTTGGCGATCATCGAGTCGTAGTATGGCGAGATATCCGTGCCGACGACGCAGTGGGTGTCGACCCGGACTCCCGGTCCTCCGGGCAGCTGGAGGGCCGTGATCCGGCCGGGCGACGGCATCATCCCGTCGGTCGCGTCCTCGGCGTTGATCCGCAGCTCGATCGCGACGCCTCGCAGCGCCACGTCGTCCTGGCTGATGCTCAGCCGACGCCTCTCGTCGGCGACACGAAGCTGCTCCCGAACGAGGTCGATGCCCGAGATCATCTCGCTGACGGGGTGTTCGACCTGAATGCGAGTGTTGACCTCGATGAAGTGGTGGGTGCCGCGATTCATGTCGACGACGAACTCCACCGTGCCTGCTCCGACGTAACCCATCGATGCCATCAGCCGCACCGCATCGTCTTCGATGCGCGACTTCAGCGCCGGATCGATCGAGGTGGCAGGGCCCTCTTCGATGACCTTCTGATACCGGCGCTGCACACTGCAGTCACGGGTCCCGACGTGCACGACGTCACCGCCGTGGTCGCCGACGACTTGCACCTCGATGTGCCGGATGCGCTCCAGGTAGCATTCGCCGAAGATGACGTCTGATCCGAAGGCCGCCAGCGCCTCGCGCTGGGCGTCGTCGAGGTTCTCCCGCACCTCTTCGGGTCTGCGGATGATGCGCATGCCGCGCCCGCCGCCGCCGGCGGCGGCCTTGACGAGGATCGGGTAGCCCTCCTTCTCGCCGAGGGCGAGCAGGTCCTCCGCCGTCGCTGCCTCGCCGCCGGTGCCTTCCACGACCGGCACTCCGGCTTCGATGGCGATCCGGCGCGCATTCACCTTGTCGCCGAGGCGGTCGATGACATCTGCCGACGGCCCCACGAAGGTGATGCCGTTGTCGGCGCAGAGCTGAGCGAAATGCGCGCTCTCGGCGAGGAAGCCGTAACCGGGGTGGACGGCATCGGCGCCGACGGCGAGCGCCACCTGCACGAGGGTCTCCGCGCGCAGGTAGCTCTCGCCGGGCCGCGGCCCGCCGATGCGCACGGCACGATCCGCCAGGGTGACGTGGCGCGCTCCGGCGTCTGCCTCGGAGTAGACGGCGACGGTCTCGAGGTCGAGTTCCTGGCACGCGCGGATGATGCGCACCGCGATCTCTCCGCGATTGGCGACCAGCACTCGCGAGATCACGGGGTGCCCGCTTCGTCGGTCTCGATGATGAACAGCGCCGCGTTCTTCTCGACGAGCTGCTCGTTGGCCGCGCAGACGCGCCGCACGATGCCGCTCACGGGAGAGCTCAGTCGGTTCATCAGCTTCATGACCTCGATGATCGCCAGGTCGTCGCCCGCTTCGACGCGCTGTCCTTCTTCGACGAACGCGGGCGCTCCCGGCGAGGGCTGCCGGTAGAAGACGCCGTTCATGGGCGACTTCACGGTGTGACCGTTCGTCGGCAGGGCGGCGTCATCGGATGCCGGGGCCGGCGCAGCCTCTGTGCTCGGCGCGGCCTGCAGGGCGACCGCGGCGGCCGGCGGCGCCGCAGCAGGCTCGGCCGCGACCGGTGCGGCTGCCGCGGGAGCTGCGACAACCGCACCGGCAGCGGGAGCGGCCGACGGGGGTGCCTGCGCAGCATCCGACACATCGGCCTTCGTGACTTTCAGCTTGACGTCACCGAGGCGGATCTCGACGGTGCCGGGCCGCTGCGATGCCTCCAGTAGCCTCAGGATGTTGTCGAGTTCCTGAAATGACAGCACCTGCTTGTCCATGGTGTTCCTCACTCTTCTGGTTCTGCGTAGGTTCGGGGCGGGACGATCCATCACCGACTAGCGGATCGTCTGCACGGCGAGCGCGTCGACGGCTGTGACGCTGTCGCCGAGCACGATGACGGGGTTGATCTCAATCTCCTCGAGGTAGTCGCTCGCGGTGGCGACGATGCCTTGAATCGCATCGGCGACGTCGATGATCGCCTCGAGCGCGGCCGGCGACAGCGATGCCGAGCCGATGATCGCCAGGCGCTCCAGCGCCTCGCGCACACCGGCACGTGTCACCGGGGTCGGAATCAGCACACGATCACCCATCTGCTCGACGCCGGATCCGCCGCGGCCCACGAGCAGGAAGCCACCGAGCGAACGGTCCTTCAGGTAGCCGATGATCAGCTCGGTGCCGGACTCGGCCATACCCTGCACGAGCACACCACCCATCTCGTCGTCGGGCCTCGAAGCCGCGAGCGCGAGCATGTGCTCGGCGGCCTCGCGCACCTCTGCCGCATTCTGCAGCCCGATGCGCACCGCTCCGACGGCGGCCTTGTGCGGCACGTCGGGTGACTGCAGCTTCACGACGACGGGGAAGCCCGACGCTTCGGCCGCCTGTACCGCCTCGTCGGCGGTGCCGACCAGTCGCTGCGCGGGAACCGTGACCCCGCGCGTGCGCAGCTCTTCGAGCACGTCATACTCGACCGTGCGCGTCCAGTCGCGGGTCGCTGCCGAGTCGCCGGGGGCGGTCGGCGCGGCGATGCCGCGCGCCTGCGTCGCCGAGAAGCGGGTGATGCGGTCCATCGCCTTCAGCGCCCGCTCGGGGCTCTTAAACACGGGGATGCCCGCCTCGGCCAGCAGGGCGAACGCATCGGCGTTCAGCTCGTCGCGCGCCGACCATGAGACGACGATGGGCACCGACAGGCGCGTCGCGGCGTCGACGATCGCACGCGCGACCCGCTCGCCGACCGCGCTGTGCACGGATGCCACGCATGCCAGCACCTGGTCGACGGCGTCGTGCTCGGCCAGAACGCCGACCACCCGCTCGAAGAGCTCGGGATCGTTGAAGATCTGCGCGGTGACGTCGACCGGGTTCACGGCGGTGGCGAACCCCGGTAGCTCCGCGGCGATCTGCTGCACGGCGGCTTCGGGGAACTCGGCGAGATCCAGCATCCGCATCTTCTCGAGCGTGTCGGCGGCGACCACTCCTGCGCCACCCGACACCGAGATGACGCCGACGCGTCCGCCGCTGGGGCGCCGGGTGCCCTGCGCCATCTTGAGCACGTCGATCATGTCGGCCGAGTCGTCGACTTCGATGACGCCGTACCGTTCGAAGACCGCCCGGTAGCGCTCCATGTCGCCGGCCATCCGCCCGGTGTGCGAGACGACGGCGCTGGCACTGGCACTGGACTGACCGGCCTTCCACACCACGAGGGGCTTGCCCGCCTCGAGGGCGCGCGCGGCGACGCGCGGGAACTCGCCGGACTCGCCGAGACCCTCGATGTAGGTGACCAGCACCTCCACAGTCGGGTCATCGACCCACGCGTCCAGCACGGTCTCGATGTCGACGTCCATCGCGTTTCCGGTGTGCACGAAGTGCGAGAACCGCACGCCCTGTTCATCTGCAACGGTGAGCAGCGAGCCGCCCACACCACCGGATTGCGTCACGAAGCCGACCGGACCGGGCTCGAAACTGTAGTCGAAGAAAGCGCCGAAACCAGCGTAGACCTTATGCGCCATGCTGATGAAGCCGACGCAGTTCGGTCCGACGACGCGCACACCCGCTTCCGCTGCCGTGCGGTGAAGTTCGGCCTGACGAGACAGTCCTTCGCCACCGGCGTCTGCGAAACCGGAACTGAGGACGAGCGCATACGGGATGCCTCGCCGCCCGCAGCCCTCGATCACCAATGGCACCACTGGCGCGGGCACGGCGACGATCGCCAGATCGAGTCCGTCAGGAACTTCGTCGATCGATGGGTAGCACCGCAGCCCCTGGACCTCGTCGCGGTTCGGGTTCACCGGGATGATCTCACCGGTGTATCCGTGGCTCAGCAATTGAGAGATCGGCTTGCCGCCGATCGCCGCGGGGTTGGCTGACGCGCCGACCACTGCAATTCCCCGAGGATTGAAGAGCTGTTCCATTGCTTATCGACTCCTTCGTAGTTCGTGTGCGATGGCTACGCGGCGGACGCAGCGAGCACCATGGTGGCGTGGGTCGACATGGTGCCACCGATGCCGTGGGCGAGAGCGGTGCGGGCGGCGACCTGTCTGTCGCCTGCCTCACCGCGGAGTTGGGTCATCGCCTCGATGACGGTGTAAATGCCGAACATGCCGGGATGGCTGAATGCCAGGCCGCCGCCCGATGTGTTCAGCGGCAGCCGCCCGCCCGGCATCGTGTGCCCCTCAGCGATGAAGGCACCGCCCTCGCCCTTCTTGCAGAAGCCGAGGTCCTCCAGGACCATGACGGGATTGATGCTGAAGGCGTCGTAGATCTGCACGGTGTCGATCTCCAGGGGACCGAGCCCTGCTTGCTCGAACGCTGCAGGTCCCGATCTGGCGGCGCCGGAACGGGTGAGATCCGGCATGGCGCTGACGCTCAGGTGATCGGATGCTTCGGAGAGCCCCAGCAGCTTCACCCCGCAAGTTCCGAAGGCAGCCGCGCGTTCTGCGGACATGACGACGATCGCACCGCCTCCGTCGGTGATCAGGCAGCAATCCAGTTTGTGGAACGGCGAGGAGATGAGCGGCGATGCGACCACATCCTCGACTGTGATGCGATCACGCAGCTGCGCGGCGGGGTTGAGCGCCGCCCACTCTCGGGCGGCGACGGCCACCATGCTCAGCTGCTCTCGGGTGGTCCCGTATTCATGCATGTGCCGGGCCGCCATCAGCGCATAGGAGCCTATGGGGAACGACGCTCCGGCAGCAGCTTCGAACGGAGGCACTTGGGCCACCGCCGCACGTGTACCGCCCTCCTTGAGTGCTGTGCGCTGAGTGCTCCCGTACACCACGAGCGCGACATCGATGGCTCCGGTGCGAATCGCCGCCGCCGCGTGCGCGATGTGTGACATGTTGGATGACCCGCCGTGAACAGTAGAATCCAGATAAGTCGGCGTGATGCCGAGGTGCTCAGCGAGCGCAAGCGACGGCAGTGATGCCTGCGCGGTGGCGGCGAACACACCGTCGATATCCCGCGCCTTCACTCCGGCATCGCGCATCGCGCCCAGCGCGGCCTCGGTCATGATGTCGAGCGGCTCTCGCTGGTGGCTGACCCGGGTCTCGGCAAGCCCATAGCCCGCAAGAACGATGTCGCTCATTTCGCAGCTCCTCTCCGGAACGCAGGGACACGGTCTGCCAGTTCGAAGTCTGCCTCGACAGTGTCCAGGATCACGGGATCGCCTATCTGCAGATCCTCCACGTCGTCGCCGATCACCTGCGCCAGCATCCGCCCCCCGCCGTCGATGTCGTCCAGATCCGCGAGCACAACGGCGGTGCCGTCGGTCTTGCGCGTGATGCTGTAAACCGTCCCGGCGGCACCAGTGACGTCGTGCCACGCCAGCTGCGTCCCTCCGCACTGCGGGCAGACTGCTCGCGGGGGAAGGAAGCGGATGCCGCACCCTTTACAGTGCGGCACCGCCGGCGCACCTGCTGATGCGAGTGCGTAGAACTCGCGCACCGCTCGCGTGATGTTCTGCATCATCGCCCGGTCCGCAGAAGCAGTGCGCCTCCGGCGAGGATTCGTATCGTCATTGACGCGAACATTTTTCTCCTGGTCGTCTGAGCCGCAACGACGCGTGCGGCGAAGTTCTCTCCATGACCCCCGTCAGGTGCCGACTCCAAGGCCCAAAGTGGTGCGGGAAGATGCTCGGCAATACCTCTGAAGTCTCGCGACGTAAGCACCGTTTCTGAATTTGACTGAAGTCATTCTCAATCGTGTCTTGATGACGATATCGCAAACGCCTCGCCTGAGCAATGCTGCGACTGGCCTGACATCTAGGCGCACAGACAATGAGCCTTAGCTTGCCAGTGATAAGAATTTAGTCTATAAGTTGGGACATAACGTATCTAATCGTTTCCTAAGGAGTCAGCATGATCCTCACGCTGGAAGAGCAGCGAATGCTCGACGCCGGAGGTGCCGTCGCCGCTGCGCTCAATGAGCAGCTCCTCGTCGGCACGTTCTTCGGTGCCACGCGGTTTGTCGAGATCTCCAACGCCCATTTCACAGGCGACCCTGAGGTCTTCGGAACGGCTGGACGCGACTATCTCAAGCAACTCGTGGACGCCGGTGGCCGGTGCCGCGTATCGACCACTCGAAACGCAGTCTGCGTGGACCTCGAGGCAATGGATGAACTCGCCCAGTCTCCACAGCTCGCCGCCGACGAACTGCAGGTGCGTCGGCTTCTGGCGTCTCTGGGCGCGATGGCTGTCAACACCTGTATCGGATATCAGACCGTGTACCAACCACGACCGGGTGAGCACGTCGCATGGGGAGATACCGGCACCGTCGCCTATGCCAATTCCGTTCTCGGTGCCCGCACCAACTACGAGGCGGGCAGCGCCTCGTTGTTGGCAGGCATCACCGGGCGCACTCCGGCCTACGGCTTCCATCTCGATGAACACAGAGCGGCGCGTTATCTCGTGCGTGTGGAAGCGGAGCTCACCGACCCTGCGCACTGGGGTGCTGTCGGAGCCCTCGTTGGCCAACGGCATCGCGGTTACGACAATGTTGCCGCGATCGAAGTCACATCGGAGAGCAACCCTGACTCAGACGACCTCAAGCATCTCTCCGCCGCGATCGCAAGCTATGGCTCGATGGCCATGTTCCACCTCATCGGATTCACTCCCGAGGCCCCGACGCTCGAGGCTGCGACGCAAGGGAATCCCCTGCTGGAGATCTCCACTTTGACCGCCGTGGACATCGAAACGTTCATGTCGCACGACACGGTTGCGCCGAGTGTCACCGTCTTCACGGCACCCCAGCTCTCCCTCTTCGAAATTGCTCGGATCGACAGCCTGATGAAGGGCCGGCGGGTGAAGCCTGGCACAGCGATGATCGTCACGACGAACCGCATGGTCGGCGAAGAGTCGGCACGGCTCGGCTATGCCAGCCGGCTGCGCGCGGCCGGAGTGAAGATCATCCATGACACTTGCTGGTACCTCATGGATCCGGCCGGCCAGCGCAGGGAGTTCGGCTGGGTCACGCTCACGACGAACTCCGCCAAACTCGCGAACATCGTCCGTGCGCACGGATATGAACCATCCGTACGCACGACGGCGGAATGCATCGCCGTTTCCACAGAGGAGTACGACTCATGACGACCACGAAACCGGCGGCGACGGCCACCCCGACGGCGAGCGAGTTCGCTCTCGAGCGCGCGATCGGCCCCACCATCCGGGCACGCGCACTCATCAGCGCGGTCCCTTTCAGCGCTCGCTACGATCTTGACCGTGTGAATGGCATCGTCAGTCGCGTGGGTCACCCGCTCCAGGGGTCGCGTATCGCGGATCGACTCTTCATCGCTCCAGGCGTACAAGGTGGTGTCGCCGGAGGATGGGCACTCCTGGCTATGGCGAAAGCGGGCGTCGGGTTCGCGGGACTCATCCTCGGCGACACCAACCCGGTCATGGTCCAGGGCGCGGTGACGGCGGGAATCCCGATCGCAGCGGGCTTCGCACCGGAATTGATCGAAAGCGTGCGCACGGGCGATCTGATCGAGCTCGACCCGCAGAACCGGGTGCTCCGAATCCTCGAACGCGCCCGGGCTGAGTGAGACAAGTGGCCGCGCGAAACCTTCCCCTTTCGGCGTCATCCGGAGACGAAGCGCTTGCCGGCGGCCTCCGCACGCCGATTCGCACGCGGGCGATCGACCGGATCGCCTATGCCTCTGACGCCTCGCACTTTCTGCTGACTCCGACGGCAGTGGCCGTGGCGAGTGATGTCGACGAAGTCGCGGCGCTGCTGCGGCGAGCCTCGACGAGTGGAACCCCACTGACATTCCGATCCGGGGGAACGAGCCTCTCGGGCCAGGCCTCGACAGACGGTATCCTGGTCGACACGCGACGCGAGTTCCGCCGGATCGACGTGCTCGACGGCGGCATGCGCGTTCGCGTGCAGCCGGGCGCGACCGTCCGTCAGGTGAACATCCGACTCGCCCGCCACAGTTATCGGCTGGGCCCGGATCCGGCCAGCGAGGTTGCCTGCACCATCGGAGGCGTCGTCGCGAACAACTCTTCGGGCATGGCCTGCGGCATCGACGAGAACACCTACCAGAGCCTCGAGTCGATGATCTTCGTGCTGCCGTCCGGCACAGTGCACGACACCGCCGCCCCCGATGCCGACCTGCGCCTGCGCGACTTGGAGCCCGAGCTGCACGCCGGGATGCTGCGCCTCACCCGCCGGGTGCGAGAGCAGCCCGCATCGGTCAGCATGATCCGTCGGCAGTTCGCCATGAAGAACACGATGGGCTACGGAGTCAATGCCTTCCTCGACTTCGAGCATCCGATCGACGTGCTCGCACATCTCATCATCGGAAGCGAGGGTACGCTCGCGTTCGTCGCCGAGGCGACGTTCCGAACCGTGCCGATCCGGCGGCACATCTCCACCGCTCTCGCCATCTTCCCCTCCCTCGTCGACGCGACGGGTGCGCTTCCCCAGCTGGTGGCGACCGGCGCCGCGACGCTGGAGCTCATGGACTCCACCAGCATCCGCATCGGCCAGTCTCTGAAGCATCCACCCACGCAGATCCGCGGGATCGACGTCACCGCACAGGCCGCGCTGCTCATCGAATACCAGGCCGACAGCAGTGACGGCCTCGCGGAGCTGACCGCCGGGGGCGCCCGTCTGCTGTCGGAGCTGCCCCTGGTGACGCCCGCCGCGCTGTCGGACGACGCGCAGGCGCGCGCCCTGTCGTGGAAGTTCCGCAAGGGGCTCTACGCCCTCGTGGCCGGCGCGCGCCCCAGCGGAACGACCGCACTGCTGGAAGACGTCGTCGTGCCGGTGCCAGCGCTGGCCGACACCTGTGCGGAACTGCAGGTGCTCTTCGACCGGCACGGCTATCAGGACAGCGTCATCTTCGGGCACGCCAAGGACGGCAACGTCCACTTCATGCTCACCGACCGGTTCGAAGGCCGCGAGGCCATGGACCGCTTCGCCGTGTTCACCGACGACATGGTGGAGTTGATCCTGGATGCCGGTGGAAACCTGAAGGCAGAGCACGGCACCGGCCGCGCGATGGCGCCGTTCGTGCGACGTCAGTACGGCGACGAGCTGTACGAGGTCATGCGAGAGATCAAGCGGCTCTGCGATCCCGCCGGCATCCTCAACCCCGGCGTGCTCATCAACGACGACCCCGTCGTGCACCTCACCCACGTCAAGGCCCCCGATTCCGTCGAGGAAGAGGTCGATCGCTGCGTCGAGTGCGGGTACTGCGAACCGGTGTGCCCGAGCCGCGACCTCACGCTCACTCCCCGGCAGCGCATCGTCGTGCGCCGCGCGCAGGCCGCAGCCGAACGCGCCGGCGACATCGTCCTCGCCCGCGAGCTCGCCAGCGACTACGAGTACGACGGGGTCGACACGTGCGCCGTCGACGGCATGTGCGCGACAGCCTGCCCGGTCAGCATCAACACCGGTCAGCTCGTCAAGCGCCTGCGCACAGAGAACCAGAACCGATTGCTCGCCGCTAGCTGGGGTGCGGCCGCGCACGCCTGGGGTCCCGGCACCCGCTTCGGATCACGACTGCTCGATGTCGCAGCCTTCACCCCCACGCCGGTCGTACGAGCGCTCACCACGACCGGACGCGCGCTGCTCGGACCGGATACCGTTCCGGAGTACGACGGAGACCTCCCGCACGGCGGACCCGCCCGGCGAAAGCATGAGGGAGTTGTCGGCGCTCCGGGCGGCGCACCGCACGGTGTCTATCTCCCGGCGTGCGTGAACAGTATGTTCGGCGCAGCGGGCGATGGCGTCGGCGTCACCGACGCCTTCGTCCGCCTGCTCGAACGCGCCGGTCTCAGCCTGGTCGTGCCGCAGGGGATCGAGTCGATGTGCTGCACGACACCCTGGTCGTCGAAAGGCTATTCGCGAGGGCGGCATACGATGGCGCAGCGTGTGACTGCCGCCCTCGGTAGGTTGGCGGATGCTGGAGCAGAGATGATCGTCATCAGCGATGCCTCCAGCTGCACGGAGGGATTCGAGAACGTGCTGCGTGGGGCCGGTCTCGAGTACCGCGTCGAGGATGCTGTGGCCTTCACCGCGCGCGAGATCCTACCGCGCCTGGACGCACCGTCGACGCCCCTCGATTCGCTCATGTTGCATCCCACATGCTCTTCCTCCCAACTCGGCCTCGACCCGGCGCTGCGTGCAGTCGCTGAGGTGCTGAGCGACAAGGTGGAGATTCCGGCCGCCTGGGGCTGCTGCGGCTTCGCCGGAGATCGCGGCATGCTGCATCCCGAACTCACCGCCTCCGCCACCGCGGCCGAAGCCGCAGAGGTGCGCGAGGCGCAAGCCTCGGCACACGCGTCGTGCAACCGCACCTGCGAACTAGGCATGACGCGCGCGACGGGCAACGAGTACCGGCACGTGCTCGAATTGCTCGAAGAAGCAACCGGTGGGTGACTGCGTGCGCCACTCCGGGTGTTTACGCCGAGGGAGCGGGCCTTTCGACAGGCGACGTGCTGACCGAGCGAAGCGAGCCGAAGTGCTCAAGGGCTCAGCTGGATAGGGAAGCCCGCGCTCAGGCGGTGTCGGACTTGCGCCCGCCGGCCTCCAGCACGTCGCCGGCGGGCAGCTCCTGGTGGCCGCCGAACTGCAGACGCATCGCCGAGAGCACCTGGTTCGCGAACTGGTCCTCGTCGCGCGAGGCGAAGCGCTCGAACAGCGATGCCGCGAGCACCGGCACCGGCACACCCACGTCGATCGCGGCCTTCACGGTCCAGCGGCCCTCACCCGAGTCGGACACGCGGCCGGCGAGCCCGTCGAGCGTCGGGTTCTCGTTCAGCGCGGTGGCGGTCAGGTCCAGCAGCCACGACGAGATCACCGACCCGCGACGCCACAGCTCGGATACCGCGGCGGTGTCGATGGGGAACTGGTAGAACTCCGGCTCCTCCAGCGGGGCGATCTCGGCCGAGTGCTCCGCCTCGCGCACACCGGCATCCGCGTTGTTCAGGATGTTCAGGCCCTCGGCGATCGCGGCCATGATGCCGTACTCGATGCCGTTGTGCACCATCTTCACGAAGTGTCCCGACCCCGACGGGCCGCAGTGCAGGTAGCCCTGCTCCTCGGGGGCCAGCTCTCCGGTGCGTCCGGGCGTGCGCTCGATCTCGCCCGCACCGGGCGAGATCGTCTTCAGCAGCGGCTCGATGTGGCTGACCGCGGCATCCGACCCGCCGACCATCAGGCAGTACCCGCGCTCGAGTCCGAACACACCGCCGCTGGTGCCGGCATCCACGTACTCGATGCCCTTCTCCTTCATCGCCTTCGCGCGGCGCACGTCATCGCGGTAGTTCGAGTTGCCGCCGTCGATGATGATGTCGCCGGGCTCCAGAACCTCGGCGACCTGCTCGGCGACCTTCCCGGTCAGCGAGGCGGGCACCATCAGCCACACCACGCGCGGGGTCTGCAGCTTGGCTGCGAAGTCCTTCAGATCGGATGCTCCGATCGCACCCTCCTCGGAGAGCGCCTTCACCGCATCCTGATTCACGTCGTACGCGACGCACTCGTGCCCGTCTCGCATCAGCCGCCGCACGATGTTCGCGCCCATCCGGCCGAGTCCGATCATTCCCAGTTGCATCGCATCTCCTCGCGTCATTACAGCATTTCCATCGTCCTCCCGCGTCGGTCATGAGGCAAACCGGAGTCATTTCGGCGCGGGCCGGCAACGCCTCGAGAGGAGAACTCGCCCTGGGGAGGAAGCTCCTGCGTGAATCTTCCTCCCTTGCGTGAGATCTCCTCCCGAACGAGAGGGAACCGGCAGGAGGGAACCGGCAGGATGGAACCATGAATGCTGATGCGACCCGCCTGCGCACTCTGCTCGACAGCGACACGCCGCTCAACTGGGTGCTCACCGGCGATTCGATCACCCACGGTCTCATCCATACGCAGGGCGCGCGGACCTACGCCGAGCACCTGCACGAACTGATCCGCGGTGATCTGGGGCGGGTGCACGATGTCGTGATCAACACGGCCATCAGCGGCTGGCGCGTCATTCAGCTGCTCGAGGACTTCGACCGCCGGGTGGCCACCTGGCGACCGCACATCGTGACACTCCTGATCGGCACGAACGACTGCTCCACCACGGGCGCGCTCGGCACCATCGAGCCATCGGCCTACGCGGCATCCGTCACCGGTTTCGTGGGGCGCGTGCGCGAACTCGGCGCCATCCCGGTGCTGCAGACCCCGCCGGCCATCGACGCACTGAACGCCCCCGAGCGGGCCCGGATCGCGGACTTCGCCCAGGCCATGCGCGACGTCGCCGCAGCTCACGAGACGATCCTGGTCGACCAGTACGCGCGTTTCTCAGAGCTGGGCTCCCAGAAGGTCAACGGCGTGCCGTGGGGGTTGATGGACGACCCGTTCCACCCGAACGCCGCCGGTCACGCCGTGCTGGCTCTCGGGCTCGCCGATGCGCTGGCTCTGACTGCTGCACCGGCGCGCGACCGGGTGCTGCCGCTCCTGCGGGCGCTGGTGCAGGCGGCGCGCTGAGCCTCACCACGTCTTCGCAGCTCACGACTCGCGGCATCCGCACGCGCGACACGGCGTGTTGCGCCTGGGAACAGGCGGATGCCGTGACGCTCAGTCCACGGTCGCGATCCGCCCGGGAATGGCCGCGATCAGCTCACGCGTGTACGCGTTCGACGGACGCTCCAGCACCTCCGCGGCGGTGCCGCTCTCGACCACGCGCCCCTTCTGCATGACGTCGATGCGGTCGGAGATCTGGCGCACCACACCCAGGTCATGCGAGATGAAGAGGTAGCTCAACTCGAACTCCGCCTGCAGATCCACGAGCAGCTGCAGGATCTGCTCCTGCACCGCGACGTCCAGCGCCGACACCGGCTCGTCCAGGATCATCAGGTCGGGCCCGAGGGCGAGGGCTCTCGCGATCGCCACGCGCTGCCGCTGCCCGCCGGACAACTCCCCCGGTCGACGACCGGCCAGATCCGCAGACAGCTGCACGCGGTTCAGCAGCTCGCGAACCAGCTCGCCCTGGCTCCGTCGGTCACCGACACGGAAGGATCGCAGCGGCTCGGCGATGATCCGCTCCACCGTCATCCGCGGATCCAGCGATCCGAACGGATTCTGGTAGACGACCTGCATCCGACGGCGCAGCTGCCTGAGTTCCTCACCGCCGGCGCCGATGATGTCTTCGCCATCGAGCAGGATCCTGCCGGCATCCGGTTGCACCAGGCGCGCGGCGATCCGCGCGCTGGTCGTCTTGCCCGATCCGGACTCGCCCACGATCGAGAGGGTTCTGCCGCGTGGGACGGCGAAGGAGACGTCATCCGCGGCGAGGAACGAGCCCCCGCGCACGCCATAGCTCTTGGATATCCCGCGCGCTTCGAGGATGTTGTCGGCATCCGACCGTGCAAGGGCGACGCGCTCGCGGAAGGTCGCGAACAGCACGCCCTCGTCGGAGCGCGCATCGCGATCGCGCACCTGCGGGGAGAGGCGCCCTTCGCGCAGCCCGGGGGCCGCGGCCACGAGCCGCCGTGTGTACTCGTGGGCCGGGGCGTTCAGCACATCCGCCGTAACGCCGCGTTCGACGATCTCACCGCGGTACATCACGATGATCTCGTCGGCGCGGTCGGCGGCGACAGCCAGGTCGTGCGTGATCAGAAGCACAGCGGTGCCATGCTGATCGACGAGGTCGTCCAGCTGATCGAGCACGTGCCGCTGCACGGTCACGTCCAGCGCACTGGTGGGCTCATCGGCGATCACGAACTGCGGACCGCACGCCCACGCGATGCCGATCAGGGCGCGCTGGCGCAACCCGCCGGAGAGCTCGTGCGGGTATTGGGTGGCGCGCAGCGCCGGCTGCGGGATGCCGACCTCATCGAGGATCTCGATGGCCCGCGCCGCAGCCGCCGCCCGCGGCATCCGCTTGTGGATGCGCAACGTCTCGGCGATCTGCTCTCCCACGCGCATGAGCGGGTTGAGCGAGGAGCCGGGATCCTGCGGGACGAACCCGATCTGCGCACCGCGGAGCTTGCGCAGCGCGCGCTCGGGCAGCTTCACGAGGTCAGTGCCGGCGAAGCGGATGGAGCCCGCGGTGATCCGCCCGTTCTCGGGCAGGCGGCGGATGAGCGCCTGCGACACCGTGGACTTGCCGGACCCGGACTCGCCGACGAGCGCGACGACCTTTCCGGGCTGCACGTCGAATGAGATGCCGTGCACGACCTCCGACCAGCGGCCGCGAGTGCCGTATTCGACGCGCAGGCCTTCCACGGTCAACAGCGCTTCGCTCATCGCTCGCCTCCGATCGCTCGTGCCACACGGTTCACGGCCAGCACGACCGCCAGTATCACCAGACCGGGGATGATGCTCAGCCACGGCTGCGAGGCGATGAAGTCGCGCCCGGCCGACGACAGCGCTCCCCACTCCGGTGCCGGCGGCGGCGCACCGAAACCGAGGAAGGTGAGCGCGGAGACGCCGAGGATCGCCGTGCCGAGCTCGAGAGCGGCGAAGGCGATCACCGGCCTGGCCGCGTTGGGCAGCACGTGCCGGAAGATCACGGCCGGCATCCGGGCTCCGAGGGTGCGTGCGGCCTCGACGTACTCGGCACCGCGCACCTTGATCACCTGCGAGCGCATCACGCGGGCGAAG
>Ga0160443_100307_pt1 | contig 46114 bp, 35 predicted proteins | sample HID1972I_E1MG_FD_108244 | JGI IMG/M metagenome (GOLD analysis project Ga0160443, IMG submission 108244) | Enriched pill bug-associated microbial communities from UW Madison campus, WI, USA - HID1972I_E1 MG | ecosystem: Host-associated > Arthropoda: Insects > Digestive system > Unclassified ... | reverse complement strand
CCATTCGAGCAGTCCGTCGTCGAGTTGTTCGACGTGCCAGGGGGTGTGGTGTTTGAGGACGTGGTGGCGTCGGCAGAGCGCGGCGAGGTTGTCGTCCTGGGTGGGGCCGCCGAAGGCGGCGTCTTCGGTGTGGTCGAGGTCGCTGTCGCGCACGGGCATCCCGCAGCCGGGGAACCGGCAGCGCTGGTCTCTGGCGCGCAGGTGGCGTTTGAGGGGTTCGCCGGGCCGGTATCGGTCCACGGCCAGCATCGCCGCGCTGATCGGGTGGGTGAGGACGCGGTCCCATCCGGAAGCGGCGCCGGCCAGCCGTCGTGCGGTGGCCGGGTCGATCGGGCACCTGCCCGCCAGCTCCGCCGCGGCCGTGTCCAGGCCTGTGACGCCCATCAGGGTGAACACGGGCACCGTGACGGACACGGACGCGGTGATCGCGCCGAGCAGCCCGTCCGGGGTGTCGTGCCCGGCGGGCATCCCGGTCAGCAGCAGATCCACCGCGAGATCCGCCCGCGTCTGCGACAGCGTTCGCGGATCCGCCGGCGCCCGGTCAGCACCCGCACCGCTCGTGTCCGCACCCGCCGTGCTGGCACGGTCGTTGACCGCATTCGCCATGCCGGGATGGCCATTGACCGCATTCGCCGTGTCGGGATGGTCGTTCTCAGCATCCGTCGTGCTGGCACGGTCGTTGGCTGTTTGTGCTCCGGCCGCCTCGGCACGGGCTGATTTCGCCATGGCGGTGAGGCGGGCGAAGGCCCCGTGCACCAGTGCCGCAGGGCCCAGCAGACCGAGTTCCGCCATCCCGTCAGGCTGGTTCTTCACCCACACGGCGCGCTTCTCCCGCGCCTGCCGGTGACGCTCCTCCAACGACCGCGCCTGATACTGCTCAGCGAGGCGCTCCGCGATCGGCCGCAACCGGTTCGGGGACTCATCCTCCGCGAACTCCAGCACCCTCCCGGAATACGCCGCCCGCGCATCGGGATCCTCGATATGCATCCCCGCATCCACGATCACCCGGGCATGTGCGGCACTGATCCGCCCCGCACCCTGCGCAGCCCACACGGCCGGGAACAGGTCCACCTTCAGCTCAGCATCCACCATCCGACGCTGCACCGTCCTATCACTCACCCGCAGCACGCCCGCCAGCTCCGCCGCGACCGACCGCAACGTCAGATCCGCCTCATCGACACCATCACCACGCCCCGCGATCGACAACGCCATCCGCGATGCGAGCGCGAGCAGCCCATCACGCGCAGCCGACACCTGATGCAGCGTCTGCTCCACCGACGCCAGCGACGACACCAGCGCATCCAACGCCACCATGTCCTCACCCGTCGCCGCAGCCATCCCGTCCATACATCCAGTATCCGAGACACCACCGACATTCGAAACTATGTACGCATCCAGAATCGCCCCAAGATGATCACGAACGCATAACGGTTGATGGAAGCGGCCAGTCCGACCACAGTGCCCCGGGCAGGATGCCGACGGCCGAGTGCGAGGTGGTGCGGCGCATGCAATGCCTACGTCGCGTGACGACCGTCAGCTGGTCGCTCGAGCCGTGACCTTCTTGTTGTGGAGAAGGATGACAGCCAACGCGGCGATGGGGCCCGCCAGAACGACGACGAATGGCCAATACCAAGCAAATGTGCCGAGCAACGCAGCGCCGAGAACGATGAGCCCCGCGCCGCCGGCGCGCATCATGACCGTCCCGGAGGGGACCACCTCGGCATTTCGATAGAACGGGATGCGGGCAGCAGGATTGGCGTGCAACGTCAGCGAGAGCGCCAGGTGGAACAGCGCGACGCCCACGGTTGCGCTGAACCAGCCGAATACGAGCATGCGTGGGAGCCTACCAACGGAGTCGCACAGCGGGCCGGGTGCAAGGGTCCTCCGGCATGGGCAGGAATCGCCTATGCACGTTCCGACGGCGTGAACCGGAGCACATTCGTCTCACGTCGCACGAAGCCCACCGACTCGTACAGCCGCAGCGCTGATTCGCGCGATGGCCGCGATGTGAGGTCGAGGGTGCGCAGTCCGCGATCGACCGCGAGTTCGGTCATCCGCACGAGCAGGGCTCGGGCGATACCCCTCCCGCGCATCGCCTCGTCGACCACCACGTCATCGACATGCCCGCGGAGTCCCGACGGCAACGGGAATGTGACGAGCGTGGCAGCCCCGACGATTCGGCCGCGGTGTCGGACGACCAGCAATTCCGTCGCCTGATGGGCGACGATCGCTGCAAGTCGGTTCTGGTCGAATGTCGCCGTCTTCGACAGCTGCGCAAGCAGGTGCGCGATGTCAGTCGCATCGGCATCCGTCACCGACGACAGCACTTCGACGATCGGGGGCGGCTCGCTCATCAAGACACCATAGTCACCTCGGACCAGGGTGTTCAAAGCACCTCGCCGGACGTTTCCGCTACCCGAGCCGCTTCCGGTACGCGCGCACCGCGAACGCATACGCGATGACGAGGATGCCGACGCACCACGCGAGCGCGATCCAGATCTCTGACCCGACGGGCTCGCCGTCGAACAGGGCCTGGATCGAGTTCACGATCGACGTCACCGGCTGGTTCTCCGCGAACCAGCGCACCGGCCCGGGCATGGTCTCGGTCGGTACGAACGCCGAGCTGATGAAGGGCAGGAAGATCAGCGGGTACGAGAACGCGCTGGCGCCGTCGACCGTCTTCGCCGACAGGCCGGCGATCACGGCCAGCCAGGTCAGCGCCAGGGTGAAAAGCGCCAGGATGCCGAGAACCGCGAGCCAGCCCAGCACGCCCGCCGCGGGCCGGAAGCCCAGCAGGAACCCGACTGCGAAGATGATCGCCAGCGTGATGCCGTTCGCGGCGAGCGAGGTGAGCACATGCGCCCACAGCACGCTGGAGCGCGAGATCGGCATCGAGTGGAACCGCTCGAAGATGCCGCCCTGCAGATCGGTGAACAGTCGGAACGCCGTGTAGGCGATACCGGATGCGATGGCGATGAGCAGGATGCCGGGGAGCAGATAGTTCACGTAGCTCCCGGTTCCGATGCTCCGCCGCAGCGCCCCGCCGAACACGAACACGAACAGCAGCATCAGGGCGATCGGGGTGACCGCGGTGGTGATGATCGTGTCCGGACTGCGGAGGATGTGCCGCATGGACCGGCCGGTGAGTGTGGCGGTGTCCGCCACGAAGCGAGTGCTCATGCCGCGCTCCTCTCCTGGGGCGAGGACGGCCCGACCAGCTCGAGGAAGATCTCCTCGAGACTCGGCTGCTTCTCGACGTACTCGACCTTCGCCGCAGGCAGCAGTCGCTTCAGCTCGGCGAGCGTGCCGTTCGCGATGATGCGTCCCCGGTGCAGGATCGCGATCCGATCGGCCAGTTGCTCGGCCTCGTCGAGGTACTGCGTGGTCAGCAGCACGGTGCGCCCGGAGCCGGCGAGCTCCTTCACGACGTTCCACACCGCGATGCGCGCTTCGGGATCCAGGCCCGTGGCGGGCTCGTCGAGGAAGATCACCTCGGGATCGCCGACCAGGCTCATCGCGATGTCGAGCCGCCGCCGCATGCCGCCGGAGTACGTTCCGGCGCGCCGCCCACCGGCATCCGTGAGCCGGAATCGCGCGAGAAGCGCATCCGCGATCCCTCCTGGGTCGGGAAGATGCCTCAGCTTCGCCACCAGCGCGAGGTTCTCGCGCCCGGTGAGCACCTCGTCGACGGCGGCGAACTGCCCCGTCAGGCTGATGGACTCCCGCACGCGACGGGGTTCGGATGCCACGTCATGGCCACGGACGGATGCCGTGCCGGCATCCGCCTTCGACAGCGTCGACAGGATGCGGATCAGCGTCGTCTTGCCCGCGCCATTCGATCCGAGCAGCGCGAAGACGCTGCCCTGCTGCACCTCGAGGTCGACACCACGCAGCACGTGCAGGTCCGTGAAGGACTTCTGGATGCCGTGAACCGCGATGGCCGGCTCAGGCATCGCGCTCCTCCTCCTTCTTCGCCTCGTCGATGGCGTTCGCGAGGCGGGCGCGCTCCTTGTCGATCCAGCGCGCGCCGCCGTACGACTGGGCGAAGGTCTCGGCGAAGTCGACAGGGTCGTCGCCGGTGATATCGCCCACCGTGGTGCCGTCGATCGCGGCGCGCTCCCACAGATCGGCCAGATCGACGAACATCTGCACCAGGGTCTCGCCGTCGGTGATGCCGCCGTAGTGCATCAGGTATCGGTGCATGGCGTTCGCCGCCGTGCGATGGGGTTCGGGCAGCGCGTCGATGCGCGCCTTGGCGTTCCTGTACTGCTTCTTCTGCTCGAGCGATCCGGTGAGCGCTTCGATCCACTTCGCGGCCATGTCAGTCCTCTCTGTCTTCCGGGTTCAGTTCTTCGATGCGCCCGGCGAGAAGGCTCCAGGTCTCCCAGAATTCAGCGAGCTCCTGTTCGCCCTGCGTGTTCAGGGTGAACACCTTGCGCGGCGGACCCTTCTCACTGGGCACCTTCTCGACGTCGACCAGGCCCTTCTGCTCGATGCGCACGAGGAGTGCGTAGATCGTGCCCTCGGCGATCTCGTCGAAGCCGCGGTCACGCAATTGCGCGGTGATCTCGTATCCGTACGCGGGGCGCGTCGCCAACAGCGCGAGCACGATGCCCTCGAGCGTGCCCTTCAGTAGTTCGGTCATCTGCCTGCCCATCAGGCCTCCTCCCACTACTCAGTGACGCTTACTAGTGGTACATAGTAACACTGAGTACCGCCCGCGCAAGAGTCGGGTGGACTTCTGTTATGTATACGCAAATGAGGCTTTCTTGGACTGAGGCTGGCACGCGGAACCCTTTGTGTATACGCTGAGGGTATGACCATCGCCGTCGAGACCGTGCGCGCAAGCGATCGCGCCTACGCGGTCCTGCTCGACGAGATCCAGTCGGGTGTGCTCCCCGCGGGCGCCGTGCTCGCCGAGGTGGAGCAGGCAGAGCGCCTCGGCGTCAGCCGCACACCGCTGCGCGAGGCGCTGCGTCGTCTCGCCGCGGACGGTCTCGCCGTGCAGCAGTCCCCACGGGTGACCGTCGTCGCCGCCCTGGATGCGGGTGACATCCGCTCGCTCTTCGAGATCCGCCGGGCTCTGGAGGAGACCGCGGCCCGGCTCGCCGCCCTGCGCGGAGACGCCGTCGCGTTCGCCGCGCTCGCCGAGGAGTTCTCGCACGTCGATCTGATGGGAGATGAGGGACGGGACGCCTACTACGCGCTGATCGCGCGCCTGGACGCCCAGGTCGACGCCTCGCACGGCAACGACTACCTCACCTCCGCCCTGCGCACGGTGCGCACCCACCTCGTGCGCGTACGCCGGATGGCCCGCGACAAACCGGAGCGGCTCGCGGCATCCGCCGCCGAACACCTGCTCATCGCCCGCTCCCTGGCATCCCGCGACGCCGATCTCGCCGCCCACGCCACGCACGTCCACCTGCACAACGCTCTCGACAGCATCCTGGGCTCCCTTCAGGAACCCACCCGGAAGGAATGACATGACCGTCAACAATCACGTCCGCGTCTACCGCTCGGAAGAAGACCTGCCCCGCGAGGAGCAGCTGGCCTGGAAGATCGCCCAGGTCGCCGTCGACCCCGTCGAGGTCGAGACCGAGGTCGTCGAGATGATCATCAACCGCATCATCGACAACGCATCCGTAGCGGCGGCATCCCTCACCCGCGGCCCGATCGTCGCCGCCCGTGCGCAGGCCTTCAGCCACCCGGTCTCCACCGGAGGACAGGGCTCGACGGTCTTCGGTGCGAAGCTCGACGAGCGCACCAGCCCGGAGTGGGCGGCCTGGGCCAACGGCGTCGCCGTGCGCGAGCTCGACTACCACGACACGTTCCTCGCGGCCGAGTACTCGCACCCCGGAGACAACATCCCGCCGATCCTGGCGGTCGCCCAGCACGTCGGATGCGACGGGCGCGCGCTCGTGCGCGGCATCGCCACCGGCTACGAGATCCAGGTCGACCTGGTGCGCGCGATCTCGCTGCACAAGCACAAGATCGACCACGTGGCCCACCTCGGCCCCTCGGCCGCCGCGGGCATCGGCACCATGCTCGGCCTCGATGCCGAGACCATCTATCAGGCCATCGGACAGGCGCTGCACACCACCACCGCCACCCGGCAGAGCCGCAAGGGCGAGATCTCCACCTGGAAGGCGCACGCCCCGGCGTTCGCCGGAAAGATGGCCGTCGAGGCCGTCGATCGGGCGATGCGCGGGCAGACCTCGCCGTCGCCCATCTACGAAGGGGAGGACGGTGTCATCGCCTGGCTGCTGGACGGCCCCGACGCCTCGTACGACGTCCCACTGCCCGCGGCGGGCGAGCCCAAGCGCGGCATCCTCGACACGTACACAAAGGAGCACTCCGCCGAGTACCAGGCGCAGGCCATCATCGACCTGGCCCGCCGCCTCGGCACCGCACGCCCCGAGCTGCGCGACCCGGCGAACATCAAGAGCATCGTGCTGCACACCAGCCACCACACCCACAACGTGATCGGCTCGGGCGCGAACGACCCGCAGAAGTACGACCCCACCGCCTCGCGCGAGACGCTGGATCACTCGGTGCCGTACATCTTCGCCGTCGCACTGCAGGACGGCACCTGGCACCACGTCGACTCCTACCTGCCCGAGCGCGCCCAGCGCGCCGACACGGTGGAGCTGTGGCACAAGGTGACCACCGCCGAGGATGCCGAGTGGACCCGGCGCTACCACTCCATCGACCCGGCCGAGAAGGCATTCGGCGGACGCGTGGAGATCACCCTGACCGACGGGTCGACTGTGGTCGACGAGATCGCCGTCGCCGACGCCCACCCGCTGGGAGCCCGGCCGTTCGGCCGCGAGCAGTACATCCGCAAGTTCCGCATCCTCGCCCAGCCCGTGCTCGACGCCGCCGAGATCGAGCGCTTCCTGGAGCTCGTCCAGCGACTGCCCGAGCTGACCGCCGCTGAGGTCGGCGAGCTGTCCATCATCGCGAAGGCCGGCGTGCTGGCATCCGCGCCCGAAGCTCCGAAGGGGCTGTTCTGATGCTGTACTCCACCACCCCCGCGCATGAGAAGCGCCGGGCGTTCCGCGAGCGGCTCGCGACCGGCGAGCTGCTGCGGTTCCCGGGCGCGTTCAATCCGCTGTCGGCCCGACTCATAGAGCAGAAGGGCTTCGAGGGCGTCTACATCTCCGGCGCGGTGCTCTCGGCCGACCTGGGTCTGCCGGACATCGGCCTGACGACGCTGACCGAGGTCGCCGGACGCGGAGCGCAGATCGCGCGGATGACCGAGCTGCCGGCGATCATCGATGCCGACACCGGCTTCGGTGAGCCGATGAACGTCGCCCGGACGATCCAGACGCTGGAGGATGCCGGCATCGCCGGCGCCCACATCGAGGATCAGGTCAACCCCAAGCGCTGCGGGCACCTCGACGGCAAGGCCGTGGTCGACTCGGACACGGCGGTCAAGCGCATCCGCGCCGCCGTCGACGCGCGGCGGGACGAGAACTTCCTGATCATGGCGCGCACCGACATCGCCGCCGTGGACGGGCTCGAGGCCGCGAAGGATCGCGCCAAGGCGCTGGTGGATGCCGGTGCCGACGCGATCTTCCCCGAGGCGATGCGGTCGCTGGAGGAGTTCGCGGCGATCCGGGCCGCCGTCGACGTGCCGATCCTGGCGAACATGACCGAGTTCGGCAAGTCGGACCTGTTCAGCGTCGACCAGCTGCGCGACGTCGGGGTGAACATCGTCATCTGGCCGGTGTCGCTGCTGCGCATCGCGATGGGTGCGGCGGGTCGCGCGCTCGATACGCTTCTGGATGACGGGCATCTCACGAGCAGGCTCGGCGAGATGCAGCATCGGGCCGACCTGTATGACCTCATCGACTACGAGTCGTACAACCACTTCGACTCCGGCGTCTTCAACTTCACGATCACGAAATAGCCCGGTCGTTGAGTGAGCGGAGCGAGACGAAACGCATTCACCACCTCCCCGGTCGTTGAGCGAGCGGAGCGAGACGAAACGCATTGCAAAGGAGCATCATGACTGACCAGCACATCAAGAAGGGTCTCGCCGGCGTCGTCGCCGACGTCACCGCCATCAGCAAGGTGAACCCCGAGACGAACAGCCTGCTCTACCGCGGCTATCCCGTTCAGGAGCTCGCTGCCACGCAGTCGTTCGAGGCGGTCGCCCATCTGCTCTGGCACGGCGAGCTGCCCACCGACGAGGAGCTGGCGGATCTCCGCGCGACCGAGCGCGCGAACCGTGCGCTGCCGCCGCGGGTGAAGGCCGCCATCGACGCCCTGCCGCTGGATTCGCATCCGATGGACGAGGTGCGCACCGCGGTCAGTGTGATCGGGGCCATCGAGACGGCCGGCACTGGCAATGTGCTGGATGCCGTCGGCACGCCCGAGCAGAATCTGGAGCGCAGCCTGCGGCTGTTCGCCGTGCTGCCCGCGATCGTCTCCTACGGTCAGCGCCGCCGGCGAGGGCAGGCGATGATCGAGTCGCGCGACGACCTCGACTATGCCGCCAACTTCCTCTGGCTGACGTTCGGCGAGGAGCCGGATGCCGTGGTCGTCGACGCGTTCAACCGTTCGATGATCCTCTATGCAGAGCACTCCTTCAACGCCTCGACGTTCACGGCGCGCGTGATCACCTCCACGCTCAGCGACCTGTACTCGGCTGTCGTCGGGGCGATCGGAGCGCTGAAGGGCCCGCTGCACGGCGGGGCCAACGAGGCAGTCATGCACATCTTCGACGAGATCGGCACGGCCGACCACGTGGAGGAGTGGTTGGACAAGGCACTCGCCTCCAAGCGCAAGATCATGGGCTTCGGGCACCGCGTGTACAAGCGCGGCGACTCGCGCGTGCCGACCATGAAGGCGGCGCTCGACTCGCTGGTCGAGCACTACGACCGGCCCGATGTCGCCGAACTGTACGAGAAGCTCGAGAGCGAGTTCGTCTCCCGCAAGGGCATCTACCCCAACCTCGACTACCCGTCGGGACCGGCGTACAACCTCATCGGCTATGACACGCTCACCTTCACGCCGCTGTTCATCGCGGCGCGCATCACCGGCTGGACCGCGCACATCCTCGAGCAGCAGGCGTCCAACGCACTGATCCGCCCGCTGTCGGCGTACAACGGCGCGGATGAGCGGCACATCCAGGACTACGACCCCGACACAGCGGCGATCGAGGTTCTCGAGCGGCCGGAGGAGGCGGCGGGCTGATGAGGGCGTCGCAGAAGGTCGCGATCGCCGCCGCGGCGGCGATGCTTCTGACCGGATGCACATCGCAACCCGCGCTCGACGCTGCGGACTCCGACGCGACGGTGCCGGTGGTGGAAGCATCGTCCACTCCGGTTGCCGATCCCGTTCAGAACCGGACCGCCGTCGAAGGCTTCCGTGCCTGGCTCGAGGCATCCCGGATCCCCGATGCGGATGTCGCGTGTGCGGGGCTCACACCCGAACTCGTCACGCGGATGCTCGACGAGATGTCGGCACGAGGGTTCGAGGTGTCGTCGTGCGAAGAGATGATCACGGCCACGGCCGAGCTCTATCGGGCCTTCGAGCAGGACGCAGAGATCGACATCGACGTTCGGTCGGAGACCGAGACCGACGCGACCCTTTTCGTCACCTACGACGCATCGGGCGATTGCGGTCTCGTCGTCATGAGGCGTGAGGGCGCGGACTGGATCATCACGGAGCAGTCGGAGGAGATCTGCGAATAGCAGACTCACGCGAAGCGCAAGCGCGACGCATCGGCGGGTGCGGTTACCTTCGATTCTGGTAAGAAGACAGGATCCTTCGCGGCCATTTGGTCATCAGGGTTCCGGTTGTTTCCTTATCGTCGAATCGTGCCCACTCCCTCCGCCTCTGGCGTCCCCGCCATCCGCGCCGCGTACTTCGTCTCGGACAGCACGGGCGTCACGGCCGAGACCCTCGGAAACGCGCTGCTGGCGAACTTCCCCGGCATCCGCTTCGTGAAGCGCACGATCCCTTTCGTCGTCACGGATGCCGAGGCGCATTCCGTCCGCGCCAGCATCGATGCGGAGGCGGAAGCCGGCCGCGATCCGCTGCTGTTCATCACGGTCAAGAACGCTCCGCTGCGCGGCATCCTCAGCCGATCGCGCGCCACGGTCATCGATCTTCTCGCCGGCCACCTCACCGAGTTGGAGCACGCGCTCGGGGTGACCGCATCCGAGGCGCTCGGCAATTATCACGGCCTGGGCGACACCGACCGCTACTTCGCGCGCATGCGGGCCGTCGAGTACGCCATCGAGCACGACGACGGGCAGAGCTCTCGCGCGCTCGATCAGGCCGATGTCGTCATCATCGCCCCGTCGCGCTGCGGCAAGACGCCGACGACCATGTATCTCGCGCTGCAGCACGGTCTGCGGGTGGCGAACTACCCGCTCACCGATGACGACTTCCCGAGTGAGGGCCTGCCCAAGGCGGTCGCGAAGTACGGCGCCCGGTGCTTCGGCCTGACCACCACGCCGCTGCGGCTCAGCCAGGTGCGCCATGAGCGCCGGCCGAGTTCGCGCTACTCCAGCCTCGAGCAGTGCACGATCGAGCTGCGCCGCGCCGAAGACCTCTACCGACGCAACCGCGTCCCGTTCCTGAACTCGTCGACGAAGAGCGTCGAGGAGATGTCGGCGGTCATCATGCAGACCATGAAGCTGCGTGCCTGACCCGAGTGAAAGAAGCACCGCTATGAGCAGCATCCTCTGGTTCGACGAGGTCGGAATGGCCGATCTGCCCCAGGTCGGCGGCAAGAACGCCTCTCTCGGCGAGATGGTCTCGAACCTCTCCGACCTGGGTGTGCGCGTGCCCGGCGGGTTCGCGACGACTGCCGACGCGTACCGAGCGTTCCTGGCATCCGATGGTCTGGACGACCGCATCCGCGAAGCCGTGGAGGCGATCGACGTCGATGACGTCACCCAGCTCTCCCGCGTCGGCGCCGCCGTGCGCGAGTGGATCGAGCAGCAGCCGCTGCCGGCCGACATCGAACGCGACATCCGCGCCGCCTACACACGACTGGTCGACAACGATCCGGCCCCGGATGACGTCTCCTGGGCGGTGCGCTCCTCGGCGACGGCCGAGGACCTCCCGGACGCCTCCTTCGCCGGCCAGCAGGAGACGTTCCTCAACATCTCCGGGATCGACAACATCCTGCAGGCGATCAGGCAGGTCTTCTCCTCCCTCTACAACGACCGCGCGATCGCCTACCGAGTGCACAATGGCTTCGACCACCACGACGTCGCACTCTCCGTCGGCGTGCAGCGCATGGTGCGCTCCGACATCGGAGCTTCCGGGGTGATGTTCACCGTCGACACGGAGTCGGGATTCCAGGATGCGGTGTTCATCACCAGCTCGTACGGGCTGGGTGAAGCCGTGGTGCAGGGTGCGGTGAACCCCGACGAGTTCTACGTCCACAAGCCCGCGCTCGCCGCATCCCGCCCCGCGATCCTGAAGCGCGCGGTGGGGGAGAAGGCGATCGCCATGCGTTACACCGACAGCGACCAGGTGGGCGGCACCACGGTCTTCGAGGACGTGCCTTCCGACCGGCGCCGGCTGTTCAGCATCACGGACGCCGAGGTCGAGGAGCTCGCCCGTCACGCCGTCACGATCGAGCAGCACTACGGGCGCCCCATGGACATCGAATGGGCGCGCGACGGCATCGACGGCAGGCTCTACATCCTGCAGGCGCGGCCCGAGACGGTCGTCTCGCGTGCGGACGCCAACGTCATGCGCCGGTTCGTGCTCGCCGAGCGCAGCGACGTGCTCGCCACCGGACGCGCGATCGGGCAGAAGATCGGGGCCGGCTCGGTCAGCGTGCTGCGCTCGATCGACGACATGGCGCGCTTCCGCGCCGGAGACGTGCTCGTGGCAGACATGACCGACCCCGACTGGGAGCCGATCATGAAGAAGGCCTCCGCCATCGTCACCAACCGAGGCGGTCGCACCTGCCACGCCGCGATCATCGCCCGCGAGCTCGGCATCCCTGCGGTCGTCGGCACCGGGGACGCCACCCGGGTGCTGCCGGACGGACTCGACGTGACCGTCTCATGCGCCGAGGGCGATGACGGGTTCGTGTACCAGGGCATCCTCGATTACCGAGAGGAGCAGACGCACCTGGATCGGATGCCGGAGCTGCCGGTCAAGATCATGATGAACGTCGGCACCCCCGACCAGGCCTTCTCCTTCTCGCGCCTGCCGAACCGCGGCGTCGGGCTCGCACGCCTGGAATTCATCATCAACCGCCAGATCGGCATCCACCCGCGCGCCCTGCTCGACTTCGACGAGCTGCCCGCCGAGCTCCACGACCAGATCGCAGAGCGCATCGCCGCCTACCCGTCGCCGCGCGAGTTCTTCGTGCAGCGCGTCACCGAGGGCATCGGGATGCTGGCTGCGGCGTTCGCTCCCGAGCCGGTGATCGTGCGGATGAGCGACTTCAAATCGAACGAGTACGCCAACCTTCTGGGTGGTGAACGGTACGAGCCGCACGAGGAGAATCCGATGCTCGGCTACCGCGGTGCGTCGCGGTACATCTCGGCGGACTTCCGCGAGTGCTTCGACATGGAGTGCGAGGCGCTGCGCCGTGTGCGCGACGACATGGGGCTCACGAATGTGAAGATCATGATCCCGTTCGTGCGCACGGTCGCCGAGGGCGCCGCGGTCGTCGAACTGCTCGCCGAGAACGGCCTGCGCCGTGGGGAGAACGGGCTCGAAGTCGTGATGATGTGCGAGGTGCCCTCGAACGCGCTGCTGGCCGACGAGTTCCTCGACCACTTCGACGGCTTCTCGATCGGCTCGAACGACATGACCCAGCTCACCCTGGGCCTGGATCGCGACTCCGCGCTCGTCGCGGCGACGTTCGATGAGCGCGACCCGGCGGTCAAGAAGATGCTCGCCATGGCCATCCAGGCGTGCCTTCGCCGGGGCAAGTACGTCGGCATCTGCGGGCAGGGTCCGTCGGATCATCCGGACCTCGCCGACTGGCTGCTCGACCAGGGGATCGAATCCATGTCGCTCAACCCCGACACCGTCGTGGAGACGTGGATGCGACTGGCGGAACGGGTGGAGGATGTCTCCGCACTGCAGTCCGTGTGAGAGAACCTCCTGCGTGAGAAACCATTTCGCCCGCCAGAAATCACATCCCGCGTGAGAAACCACGTCTCAACGTGAGTTTCACGCGGAATGTGGTTTCTCGGGCGAAAGCGCGCGCGACCCGCATCGACCCAGGTCACGATCCCGTAACGGGACTTGCCACCGGCAAAATGTTTACGTAATCATTTGAGAGTCGCCGGTGACTCTCCGAGGTCCCGGCACGGCCGCGGACCCCTCCGCGGCCCCGTGAATCACCGAGAGGACATGCTTCGATGAAGCGCATGACCAAGTTCGCGGCGCTGACCGCCGCGGCGATCCTTCCGCTCTTCGCCCTCACCGCCTGCTCGGCTGGAACCGACGACGGCGGCACCGGTTCGAGTGGCGACGACACGCTGACCGTCTGGGCGTGGGACCCGTCGTTCAACATCTACGCACTGCAGGAAGCCGAGAAGATCTATCAGAAGGATCACCCCGACTTCACGCTGAAGATCGTCGAGACGCCGTGGGAGGATCTGCAGGCCAAGCTCACCACGATCGCCCAGTCCCAGCAGACCGACGAGCTGCCCGACATCTTCCTGATGCAGAACAACGCCTTCCAGAAGAACGCGATCAACTACCCCGATCTGTTCAGCGACTTCTCCGACTCCGGCATCGACTTCTCGGAGTTCCCCCAGGGCGTCACCGCGTACTCCGAGATCGACGGCGTCAACTACGGCGTGCCGTTCGACTCCGGCACCGCAGTGACCGCGCTGCGCACCGACGTGCTCGAGGAGGCCGGCTACACGATCGACGACTTCACCGACATCACCTGGGATGAGTACCTCACCAAGGGCAAGGACGTGCTGGCCAAGACCGGCAAGCCGCTGCTGTCCGGCCAGGCCGGCTCGGCCGACATCCCGATGATGATGCTGCAGTCCGCGGGCGCCAGCATCTTCGATGAGGACGGCAAGCCCACCATCGCCGGCAACGACGAGCTCACCAAGGCCATCGATCTGTACACCGAGCTGGTGAAGTCCGGCGTGCTCGTCGAGGTCAACTCCTGGGACGAGTACATCGGCACCTTCGTGAACGGCTCGGTCGGCGGCACGATCAACGGCATCTGGATCGTCGGCTCGATCCAGACCGCGGCCGACCAGTCGGGCAAGTGGGCGGTCACGAACCTGCCGAAGCTGGACGGCGTCGCCGCCGCAACGAACTACTCCGCCAACGGCGGCTCGTCGTGGGCCATCAGCTCCAGCGGCAACGCGAAGCTGGCATCCGACTTCCTCGGCGAGACCTTCGCCGGCTCCACGGAGCTGTACGACACGATCCTGCCGTCCTCCGGCGCGGTCGCGAACTGGATCCCGGCAGGCGACAGCGACGTCTACGCCCAGCCGAGCGAGTTCTTCGGCGGCCAGCCGATCTTCCAGAAGGTCGTCGAGTTCGGCGCGAAGGTGCCGAGCAACAACACCGGCGTGTACTACTACGAGGGCCGGGATGCCGTCAGCGCGGCGATGACGAAGATCATCGGTGGCGCGGACATCAAGAGCTCCCTCGAAGAGGCGCAGAGCAACGTCGAATTCGCGATGGGCTGAGCCCGTCCGGCGGGGCGGGTCCTCGGACCCGCCCCGCGTCCGCCCACCCCTCAGACGTGAAAGCGAGTGCGCACTGTGGCGACTCAAGCGATCGTGACATCCGGCGGCACCGGCCGCCGTCGGAGAAGCAGCCCACCGCCGGACTTCTCCCCGCGAGGCGGGGCATGGCTCAACAGCGGACGACGCCGGAACCTGACCGGCTGGGGATTCCTTCTGCCCGCGGCGCTGCTGATCACGCTGCTGAGCTTCGTGCCGATGATCCAGGCGTTCATCCTCTCCCTGCAGACGGGCCGCGGTTCGCGGCTGAACTGGGCCGATCCGTTCTGGATGAACTTCGAGCGGCTGCTGCACGACGAGATCTTCAAGCTCACCATGTTCAACACGGTGTTCTACCTCGTCATCCAGGTTCCGATCATGCTGATCCTGGCGATGATCCTCGCCAATCTGCTGAACGATCCGCGGCTCAAGCACAAGGCGATCTGGCGCACCATGATCTTCCTGCCGTGCGCGGTGTCGCTGGTGTCGTATTCCCTGGTGTTCCGCACCATGTTCGCCACCGACGGCCTGGTCAACGACCTGCTCATGGGGCTCGGCTTCATGCACGACCCGCTGAACTGGCTCGGTGAGCCGTGGACGGCGCGCTTCGTCATCATCATCGGTCTGCTCTGGCGGTGGACCGGCTACAACATGATCTTCTTCCTCGCCGCTCTCCAGAACGTCGACCACTCCACGCTGGAGGCCGCGCGCATCGACGGAGCCGGCTCGTTCAAGACCTTCTGGTACGTGACCGTGCCTCAGCTGCGGCCGATGATCGTGCTGACCGCGATCATGTCCATCAACGGAACGCTGCAGCTCTTCGACGAGTCCTGGTCGCTGACCAAGGGCGGGCCGTCGTACCAGTCGATGTCGATGTCGCACTACCTGTACGAGCTGTCGTTCCTGAAGAACCCCAACGTCGGCTACGGGGCGGCGATCTCGTACGTGATCCTGATCATGGTCGCGGTGCTCGCGCTCATCCAGATGAAGGTCGGTGACAAGCGTGACTAGGCGTCGAATCACCTGGCGACGGGTGCCGGGATATGTCTTCCTGTCGGTCTTCGCGCTGTTCTCGGTCTTCCCGCTGTACTTCATGCTGGTCTCCGCGACGAACTCCACGCAGGACGTGCTGGCCTCCCGGCTCACTCCGGGCGGGCACTTGATCGACAACATGATGGCGCTCATGAAGCAGCAGGACATCGGTGCGGCCATGACCAGCTCGGCGCTCATCGCCGTCGGCACGACGGTGCTGGCCCTGATCGTCTGCGCCGTCGCCGGGTACGGGTTCGAGGTCTACCACTCCCGCGGCAAGGACGTCGTGATGGCGATCCTGATGCTCGCCATGATGATCCCGTTCGCCGCGATCATGATCCCGCTGTTCCGCATGTTCGCGCAGCTGGGAATGGTCAACTCGCTCTTCGCGGTCATCATCCCCTCGATCTCCACTCCGCTGCTGATCCTGCTGTTCCGCCAGGCGTCGCGCTCGTTCCCCTACGAGATCATCGAGGCGGCTCGCATCGACGGGCTCAAGGAGCTCTCGATCTTCGCGCGCATCTACGTGCCGACCATGAAGTCCACCTTCGCCGCGGCGGCGGTGATCACGTTCATGGCGTCGTGGAACAACTTCCTGTGGCCGCGCGTGATCCTGCTCGACAATGCGGTGCAGACCATGCCCATGCTCATCGCCAACCTCACGGCCGGCTACGTCACCGACTACGGAGTGCTCATGCTCGCCGTGCTGCTGACGTCGCTGCCGACGATCTTCGTCTTCCTCATCCTGCAGCGGGCTTTCGCGCAGGGCATCACCGGAGCCATCAAGTGACATTCGACCCCGTCTTCGACATCGACCGCATCGCCGACCCGGAGTTCTTCTCCGACAACCGCCTTCCCGCCCACTCCGACCACCGCTGGTTCGCCGACCTCGACGAGGCTCGCACGGGCGACAGCTCCTTCGAGCAGTCGCTCAACGGGCTGTGGAAGTTCCACTGCGCGAAGAATCAGAGCCAGGTGATCCCCGGATTCGAGCAGCCGGAGACCGACGTCTCGGGCTGGGACGACATCCCCGTGCCCTCGCATCTTCAGCTGCAGGGCTACGACCGGCCGCAGTACGTCAACGTCGGGTACGCCTGGGACGGCCAGGAGGGCATCGAGCCCGGACAGGTGCCGACCCGCGACAACCCGATCGGCAGCTACGTGCGCACGTTCGAGATCGACCGCCCGCTCGCGACGGGCGAGCGGCTGAGCGTCGCCTTCCACGGCGCGGAGAGCGCGATCGCGCTCTGGCTGAACGGCCGTTACATCGGCTACAGCACCGACAGCTTCACCCCCGCCGAGTTCGACCTGACGGATGCACTGGTGGCGGGCGAGAACCGCCTTGCCGCGCAGGTGTTCACCTACAGCGCCGGCTCGTGGTTGGAGGACCAGGACTTCTTCCGCTTCTCGGGCATCTTCCGCGACGTGGTGCTGTATCGCCGCGCGGTGGTCCACGCCGAGGACCTCCGTGTGCGCACCGCGGTCTCGGATGACCTGGCATCGGCGGAGGTCGTGCTGACCGTCGCGCTCGAGGGAGGCGGCGGCTCCGTCACGGCCCGCCTCGAGGGAGTCGGCGAGCTCGCCGCCCGCGAGGACGGCGCCTTCGCGCTGCACATCGATGCGCCGCGACTGTGGAGCCCGGAGGATCCGCACCTCTACGACCTCGTCATCGAGGTGCGGGATGCCGCAGGAGCACTGCGCGAGGTGATCCCGCAGCGCGTCGGCATCCGCCGCTTCGGCATCGAGAACGGCGTGCTCGCACTCAACGGCGCACGCGTCGTGTTCAACGGCATCAACCGGCACGAGTTCGGCCTGAACGGACGGGTCGCCTCGCGGGAGCTGGCGGAAGCCGACATTCGGATGCTGAAGGCGTACGGCGTCAACGCCATCCGCACCAGCCATTACCCGAACGACTCGGCGTTCTACGCGCTCGCCGACGAGTACGGGATGCTCGTCATCGACGAGATGAATCTGGAGACGCACGGTCGATGGACCGAGATCCGTCACTTCGACAGGCCTCTGGAGACGGCTCTGCCCGGCGATCACGCCGAGTGGCGTCCCGCCGTGCTCGATCGGGCGCGCAGCATGCTGGAGCGCGACAAGAACCACCCCAGCGTGGTGATCTGGTCCTGCGGCAACGAGTCCTTCGGCGGGACCGTGCTGCGCGACGTGGCCGACTGGTTCCGCTCGGTCGATGACCGGCCCGTGCACTACGAAGGCGTGCACTGGGATCAGCGCTACCCCGAGACCACCGACATCGCCAGCCAGATGTACACCTCGGCCGCCGGTGTGGAGGAGTACCTGCGAGAGCACCGCGACAAGCCGTTCCTGCTCTGCGAATACGCCCACGCGATGGGCAACTCGTTCGGCGGGGTGGGCGAGTACATCGACCTGGCATACCGCGACGAGCTGTTCCAGGGCGGCTTCATCTGGGACTTCGCCGATCAGGCCATCCGGATGACCGACCGCTACGGCCGCGAGTTCTTCGGCTACGGCGGCGACAACGGCGAAGCGCCGCACGATCACGACTTCAGCGGCAACGGCATCTTCTTCGCCGACCACACGCCCTCGCCCAAGGCGCAGGAGATGAAGAAGCTCTACCAGGGCTTCGTCGTCGACGTCTCGGCATCAGGATTCACTCTGACCAGCCGGATGCTGTTCACCTCTTCCGCCGCGTACGAGACGCGCGTCACGATCAGTCGCGAGGGGCGCGTCGTCAGCACCGGCGTCGTCGACACCGACATCGCCCCCGGCGAGACGGCGACGTTCGCCCTGCCGCATCCGATACCCGCCTCGGCGGGGGAGTACGCGATCGTCGTGTCGCTGCACCTGCGTTCGGCGACCGACTGGGCGCCGGCAGGACACGAGGTCGCCTGGGGCGAGCACGTGCTGACGGTCGGAAGCCCTGCCGCCCTGGCATCCGCCCCGACCCCCACTGTCGTGGAGGGCACCCTGAGCATCGGTGTGCACGGCCCCGGTTTCCATGTGCTGTTCTCGCGCATCTTCAACGGACTGAGCTCCTATCGCTGGGGCGAGACCGGCGTCGGAGGTCGGGAACTGCTCTCAGGCGTGGTCACCCCGAACTTCTGGCATGCCCCCACCGCCAACGAGCGCGGCTGGGGAGGTCCGTTCGAGGAGGGGCAGTGGCTGCTGGCGAGCCGCTACGGACGCGCCAGCCGCTTCCACGAGCCGGCCGACATCTCGGTTGAGGTCGAGGACGGCGGTGTGCGCATCGGCTACCGCTACGAGCTGCCCACCACCCCGGTGACGCACTGCGACCTCAGCTATCTGATCGACGGCACCGGGCGGGTCGAGGTGACCCAGCGGATGCAGGTGCCCGAAGGTCTGCCAGAGATGCCCGAGTTCGCCACCATGCTCACGATGCCGGCCGACTACGACCGGGTGCGCTGGTACGGCGACGGACCGGAGGAGTCCTACGTCGACAGGCGGGAGGGCGCGCGGCTGGGGGTCTACGATCGGCGGGTCGCCGACATGCTCACCCCCTACATCCGTCCGCAGGAGGCGGGCAACCGCACGGGCGTGCGCTGGGCCGAGGTGACGGATGCCCAGGGCGTCGGTCTGCGTTTCGAGGGCGGGCCGACCATGGAGTTCTCCGCGCTGAGCTGGACTCCTGCCGAGATCGAGAGCGCGCTGCATCCGAACGAGCTGCCGCCCATCCACCGCACGATCGTGAGGCCGGCCCTGATGCGTCGAGGCGTGGCCGGAGACGACTCCTGGGGGGCGCGCCCGCTCGACGAGCACCGCCTGCCCACCGGAGAGCTCGTCTTCCGTTTCGCATTCCGCGGGGTTCCCGGGCGCGGGTGAGGGCCTAACGCGCAGGTGGCGCCGTGCTCGCCCGGGTGACGAGTGCGGTGGCCACCAGCCCGGGCGGCGTGAGCCGACGCTTCTCGATCTGATCGATCAGCATGCCCACGGCCGCGGTGCCCACCCGATCGAAGTACTGGTGGATCGTCGTCAGGGGCGGTTGGAAGTCGGCCGCCATCTCCATGTCGTCGAAGCCGACCACGCTCACGGAACCGGGAACCGGGCGTCCTGCCTCGCTCAACGCCCGCATCGCGCCGAGTGCCATCTCGTCGTTGGCCGCGAACACGGCGGTCGCATCGGGGTCGGCCGCGAGCTTCTGCCCGGCCGCATATCCGGATGCCGTGCTCCAATCGCCCTGAAGGATCGGCGGCACGGCGCGGCCGTGATCCCGCAGCGTGTCCGCCCAGGAGCGGGCGCGGTCCTCAGCGGAGTACGAGTTCTCGGGGCCACGGATGTGCCAGACGGTCTCGTGCCCGAGCTCGAGCAGGTGCTCGGTGGCGAGACGCGCGCCCTGGGCCTGGTCGATATCGATCGACGGGTACGGATGCGAGTCGCCGGCGGTCACGACCACCGTCGGAATGCCCGCGATCTGGGCGAGATCCGACTCCTGCAGCTCGTGCGCCTCGAGCACGATGAGCACCCCGTCCACGGCCTGGTCGGCGAGCTGCGCGAACGCTCCTGTGAAGCCGGCCTGCGCGATCGTCCACAGCGGCGTGAGTGCGAGGGAGTACCCCTGCTTCGCCGCCTCGTTCGCGATCGCCTCGAGCGTGTGCACGTTGCCGTAGCTGGACAGCCCCGACATGATCACGCCGAGGGTGCGGAACCGCCCGGATTTCAGTGCCCGCGCGGCGGAGTTCGGCCGGTACCCGAGCCGGTCCATCGCGGCGAGCACCTTCTGACGGGTGGCCGGCCGCACGATGTCCATGCCGTTCGCCACGCGCGACACGGTCTGCGCCGAGACCCCGGCTTCGCGGGCGACATCGATGATCGACGGTGCGCGCCACACGCGCGAATCGTCTGTTCGCTCTGCCACCGGTCTCCTTGCCGCTCTCGCCACGATATCAATCGGGCGACTGCGCCCGCGGCGCACTCGCGAGACTTCTGTTCCAGCATGAGACCGCGTCGACGGGGCGCCGCCTCATGCTGGATGGCAAGTCTCGCGGGTGAGCCAGGGGTGACGCGGGGCCCTGGCTGGCGCAGCTCGTCGTGAATACCGTTCTGAACTGTGTGCTGACGCACGCCATTTCGGAAGGACAGTCATGACCGTAACGCTCATCACCGGCGCCACCAGGGGCATCGGATTCGAGACCGCCAGGCAACTCGTCGCAGCCGGACACACCGTCTATCTCGGCGCACGCGATGCCGATCGGGGACGGGAAGCGGCGGCGGAGATCGGCTCCCGCTCCGTACAGCTGGATGTGACCGACGACGACTCGGTGGCCGATGCGCTGGCGGCCATCGAAGCCGAGGAGGGGCGGCTGGACGTGCTGGTGAACAACGCCGGCGTGCTGGAGACGGACCTGGACGCGGCGGCCGCCGAACGCTCCTTCGGCGTCAACGCGATCGGCATCGTGCGCGTGACCGAGGCGTCGCTGCCCCTGCTGCGTCGCTCGGCCGACCCCAGGGTCGTCACGGTCTCCTCGAGCGCCGGCTCGTTCTGGGCGGTGACCAACCCGGAGCGGCCCGAGCACGCTCTGCCGCTGGCGCTGTACTCCGCGTCGAAGGCCGCCGCCACGATGCTGACCGTGCAGTACGCGAAGGCGAATCCCGGCATCCGCTTCAACGCCGTCGAGCCGGGACCGACCGCAACCGACATGACGGCGGCGTTCGGCATCGGACGGCCGGTGGCCGAGAGCGCCCGGGTCGTGGTGCGCCTCGTGACGGCGGGGGCGGACAGCCCCAGCGGCACCCTTCAGGACGAGGACGGGCTGCTGGCCTGGTGAGACGCGTCCGTCAGACGTGATCGCGCCACGAGTGCTGGGGTGCGAACCCCAGCACCTCGCGGGCGTGATCGATCGAGAGCAGCGTCTCGTGCTCGCCCACCTCACGCGTCACCGGGACATCCGGGAAGACCTCGGCGATCAGCTCGGCGTTCGGGCGCGACATCACGGTGTCGGCCGCGGCGATGATGAAGCGGTCGAAGCCGGGGGCGGCGACCTGCAGAGCGCGCTCCACGGCCTGCGCGCCGTCGCGCGCGTCGATATAGCCCCACAGGTTCCACTTGCGCCGCAGCGCGTCGGCGTCGAAGGACGGGAACTCGGCGTAGTCCTCGGGGACCATCACGTTCGAGAAGCGCAGCGCGGTGATCGACAGGTCGGGATGCCAGCGCACCAGTTCCCGAGCCAGCTGCTCCTCGAGCGTCTTCACCAGCGAGTAGACCGATTCGGGACGCGCGGGATACTCCTCGTCGACCGGGATGTAGGGCGGCGGCACGTCGAAGGGAAGGCCCAGCACAGTCTCGCTGGATGCATAGACGATCCGGCGGATGCCGAGCCGCACGGCGGCCCAGAACACGTTGAAGGTCGCCGGCATGTTGTTGTGGAAGGTGGCGACGTCGCTGCGGATGCCGGGGGCGGGGATCGCGCCGAGGTGCACGACCGCGTCGATGCCGTCGTGGCGGTCGCCCACCGCGGTGAGTGCGTCGACGACCTGGCCGTAGTCGGTGAGGTCGACCTGCACGAAGTCGGGACCGCGGGTGCCGACGACGTCCATGCCGACCACGTCCCAGCCGTTCGCGCGCAGCTCACGGGCGACGACGCTGCCGAGCTTGCCGGAGGATCCGGTGAGTGCGATGCGCATGGGGTTCTGCCTTCCGTCGGGGGACTTCTCTGCAACGTTATAGGGTGAGCGTGTCCTGGCAGAAGACGGGGGATGCCGCATGGCTGTGACGCTCCACGACGTGGCGAGGCTCGCGGGCGTCTCCATCAAAACCGTGTCGAATGTCATCAACGACTATCCGCACATCCGACCGGTCACGCGCGAGAAGGTCGAGGCGGCCATCGCCGAACTCGGTTACACCCCGAATCTCACCGCGCGCAATCTGCGCTCGGGGCGCACGGGGGTCATCGCGCTCGCCTTGCCGGATCTGAGCCTGGCTTATTTCGCCGAGCTCGCCGCACAGGTCATCCGGGAGGCCGAAGCGGCCGGGCTGGTCGTGGTGGTCGAGCAGACCGGCGCGGACCGGGATCGCGAACTCGAGCTGCTGCGCAGCCCGCGGCTCAAGCTCACCGACGGATTGATCTTCAGCCCGCTGGGTGTGGGGCCGGAGGATGTCGCAGCACTCGACGTGCCCTATCCGATGGTGCTGCTGGGCGAGCGCATCTTCGACGGGCCCGCCGATCACGTCACGATGCGCAACGTCGAGGCCGCCCGCGCCGCCACCGAGCATCTGATCGCCCGCGGGCGCCGGCGCATCGCCGTCATCGGCGCGCACGACGGCGAGAGCATGGGCTCCGCGACGCTGCGGATGCGGGGGTACCGCCAAGCGCTGGAGGCAGCCGGCATCCCGTACGACGACGACATCATCGGGCGCACCACGCTCTGGCATCGCGCGAACGGTGCGGACTCCATGCGCGAGATCCTCGCCCGCGGTGCCGAAGTCGACGCGGTCTTCGGCCTGAACGACACGCTCGCTCTCGGCGCGATGCGGGCTCTGCGGCAGGCCGACCTGAGGGTGCCCGAGGACGTCGCTGTGATCGGCTTCGACGATCTCGACGAGGCGCAGTTCTCGTTCCCGACCCTGACGACGGTCGATCCTGGGCGGGAGTGGATCGCGCGGACGGCGGTCGCCACGCTGCTCGAGCGCATCGCAGGGAAGACCGATGCCGCACCGCGCACCCTGCTTGCCGACTTCCGCATCCGCGAGCGCGAGTCCGCCGTCTGAAGCGGCGGTCGGGTCGGCGCACGATGTTGACAGCGTCGATCGATCTGAGCTTGAATGCATCTACAACGTTGTATATCGGTCGATCGCCGCTGATCAGTGCGACGACATCGGGGTCTTCTCAGGGGGCCGGAGAGGACGACTATGACCACCGCACGCATCTCCATCGACCGCGAGGCCGTCGTCGCCCCGATCGATCGGCGCATCTTCGGCTCGTTCGTCGAGCACCTCGGCCGCTGCGTCTACGACGGCATCTACGAGCCCGGCCACCCCACCGCCGATGAGGACGGCTTCCGTCTCGATGTCGTGGAACTGGTGCGCGAGCTCGGCTCGAGCACCATCCGTTACCCCGGCGGCAACTTCGTCTCGGGCTTCCGCTGGGAGGATTCGGTCGGGCCTCGCGAGACGCGTCCGGTGCGCCGCGACCTGGCCTGGCACTCGCTGGAGACCAACCAGGTCGGCGTCGACGAGTTCTCGCGCTGGCTCAAGCTCACCGGCGCCGAGCTGATGATGGCCGTCAACCTCGGCACGCGGGGGATCGAGGCCGCGCTCGACCTGCTGGAGTACTGCAACCACCCGTCCGGCACGGCGCTCAGCGACCAGCGCATCGCCAACGGTACCGTCGAACCGCACGACATCCGCATGTGGTGCCTGGGCAACGAGATGGATGGCCCCTGGCAGACCGGGTACATGACCGCCGACGACTACGGCAAGCTCGCGGCCCGCACGGCCCAGGCCATGAAGGCCGCCGATCGCACTCTGGAGCTCGTCGTCTGCGGCTCGTCCGGTTCGTCGATGCCCACGTTCGGCGACTGGGAGCGCACGGTGCTCGAGCACGCCTACGAGCACGTCGACTTCATCTCCTGCCACGCCTACTACCAGGAGCGCGGCGGAGACCTCGGCTCGTTCCTGGCCTCCTCGCTGAACATGCAGTACTTCATCGAGACCGTCGTCGCCTCGGCCGACCACGTCGGGTACAAGCTCAAGAGCGACAAGAAGATCAAGCTCTCCTTCGACGAATGGAACATCTGGTACCTCGACGAGCACCAGGCCTCCGACGAGGTCAACGACGAGTGGCGCTACGCGCCCCGGCAGCTCGAGGACGTGTACTCGGTGGCGGATGCCGTGGTGCTCGGCAACCTGCTGATCACACTGCTCAAGAACCATGACCGAGTGGCATCCGCCTCTCTCGCCCAGCTGGTCAACGTGATCGCGCCGATCATGACCGAGCCCGGGGGTGACGCCTGGCGGCAGACCACGTTCTTCCCGTTCTCGGTGACCTCGCGCCTGGCGAAGGGCGAGATCATCAAGCCCCGCATCGACGTCGGCACCTACCAGACGGCCGTGCACGGCGAGGCCCCACTGGTCGACTCGGTTGTCACCACCGACGGCGACGGCTCTGCCGTCTTCCTGGTCAACCGCAGCCAGACCGAGTCGATCACCGTCAGTATCGAGGTCGCCCGGCTCGGCGTCTCCGCAATCGACGAGGCCGTCACGCTGTGGGACGACGACGTCTACGCCAAGAACACCCTCGCCGACCAGAACCGCGTCGGACTGAAGCCACTCGAGAGCGTCGCACTGGAAGGCGGCGTGCTCACCGTCACGCTGCCGCCGGTGTCCTGGTCGGCGCTCGCTCTGTCGTGAGACGCTGACGCACGCCCGCCACCCCGCGAGACTTCTGTTTCCGCATGAGACGGCACGTGTGGCGTGCAGCCTCACGCTGGAAGTGAAGTCTCGCGGGGGTGGGTGGAGTCTCAGCCGAGCTCGATCACCGACCAGCTCAGTGCGGGCAGGGTTGCGCGCACCGCGCCGTCGACGACCTCGGCCGCTGTCAGCGGCACCATGTGCACGGCATCCGGGGCGGTCTCCAGATTCGCGGTGTGGCGGTCGCCGCCCTCGGGGATCGTCAGGGTCTCGGCCTTCAGCACCCGCAGGTCGCCGAAGCCGTGCAGGTCGACCGTGAGATCCGAAGCGTCGACGAGCGACCGGTTGGCCACGAACACGACGACCCGGCCGGTCTCCTCGTCCCAGGTGGCCGCGGCATCCACGGCATCCACATCGCCGTAGCGCTTCGTGCCGATCTGCGTGGCGGTCACCGCGGTGCGCAGGATTCGTCCGCGGGCGAGGCGCGCCATGCGCTCGAAGGGCCAGAAGCTCGTCTGCCGCCAGGCGCCGCCGCCCTCCTCGGAGCGGATCGGTGCGATCACGTTGACCAGCTGCGCCTGGTTGGCGATCTTCACGCGGTCGCCGTGGCGCAGCAGGCTGTTCAGGAAGGTGCCGACGACAACGGCATCCGTCACCGAATACGTGTCCTCGATCAACCGCGGGTGCGTGCGCCAGGACTTCGAGACCTGGTGCGGCTGGTCCTCGGTGTCCAGCCCCGACTGGTACCAGACGTTCCACTCGTCGAAGGAGATGTCGACCTGCTTGGTGTGCTTGCCGGCGGCCTTGACCGCGTCGATGGTCGCGACGACGCCGTCGATGAAGGCATCCATCTCGACGGCCTCGGCAAGGAACGACTCGGCATCGCCGTCGTGCTCCTGGTAGTAGGCGTGCATCGAGATGAAGTCGACCTCGTCGTACGCGTGCGTGAGCACCGTGTGCTCCCAGGTGCCGAACGTCGGCATCCCCCGGTTGGAGGAGCCCACCGCGACCAGTTCGATCGAATCGTCGACGAGTTTCATGGCCTTCGCCGTCTCCTGCGCCAGCCGGCCGTACTCGTGCGCGGTCTTGTGCCCGATCTGCCACGGGCCGTCCAGCTCGTTGCCCAGGCACCACAGCTTGATGTCGAACGGATCGGCCGCGCCGTTGGTGCGCCGCAGATCCGACCAGTACGTGCCGCCCGGGTGGTTGGCGTACTCGACCAGCGCCCGCGCCTCTTCGACGCCGCGGGTGCCCAGGTTGATCGCCTCCATGACCTCGACCTCCGCCTCGCGCGCCCAGTCGACGAACTCGTGCAGGCCGAACGCGTTGGTCTCGACGGTGTGCCAGGCGCCGTCGATGCGCACCGGACGATCGCTCACCGGGCCCACGCCGTCCTCCCAGCGGTAGCCGGAGACGAAGTTGCCGCCGGGGTAGCGCACGACCGTCGGACCCATCTCCCGTACCAGTGCGAGCACGTCCTTGCGGAAGCCGCGCTCGTCGGCCTGGGGATGCCCGGGCTCGAAGATGCCGGTGTAGACGCAGCGTCCCATGTGCTCGACGAACGACCCGAACAGGCGTCGGGGGACGTCGGCGATGGTGAAGTCGCGGTCGATGGTGATGCGGGCCTGGGACATTGCTCTCCTTGGGTGAGGTGGTGGGTGATCGGCTACTGGCCGCCGAAGCCGCTGGTCGCGACGCCCTTGACGATCTGCTTCTGGAAGATGATGAACACGATGATCAGCGGTAGCGCCGCCAGCACGGCCTGCGCCATGACCTGCGCGTACTGCACCCCGTAGGCGCTGATCACGGTCTGCAGCCCCACCGGCAGCGTCATCAGCGTGGTGTCGTTGATGACCAGGAACGGCCAGAGGAAGTTGTTCCACGCGCCGATGAACACGAAGATCGCCACGGATGCCAGGATCGGCCGTGAAAGCGGCAGCACGATCGACCAGAAGATGCGGAAGCGGCCGGCACCGTCCACGCGGGCGGCGTCCTCCAGTTCGATCGGGACCGCGTCGAAGAACTTCTTCAGGATGAACACCATCGCCGGCGCCACCACCTGCGGAAGGATCAGGCCCCCGTGCGTGTCGACCAGGTTGAAAGCGAGCATCTCGTAGAACAGCGGGATGATCAGCACCTGCGGCGGGACCACGATCGATGCGATGATCACGACGAACAGCCAGCGCCGGCCACGGAAGTCCAGCCGCGAGAACGCATAGGCCGCGCCCGCCGAGATGGCGACCGTGATCACGGTGATCGCGATCGAGGTGATCAGGCTGTTCCACGCCCACACGTAGACGTTGCCCTGCGAGAGGATCGCCGTGAACGCATCGCCGGTGATGCCGGTGGCGCCGACCCAGGAGGGGTCGCCGGAAGCGGCATCCGTCTCGGTCTTGAAGGCGGTCGCGACCGCCCACAGGAACGGGAGCAGCCAGCCGATCGCGAGCAGAGCGAGGATGACGAAGGCTGTCACGCGCAGCGGCGCGAACGGCTTCTGGCCGGGCAGCCGCGGGCGATGGGCGCGCCTGGCGCGGGGGACGGTGACGGCCTCGGTCGGCGAGAGTGTTGCGGTGGACATCACAGCTCCTTCTTGCGGCGGGTCACGAGCGCCTGCGCGACCCCGACGATGACGATGATGGCGAAGAACACGTATGAGATGGCGGCCGAGTAGCCGAACCGGTAGTTCACGAAGCCGGCCTCGTAGATGTACTGCACGATCGAGCGGGTGGTGTCGCTCGCGACGCCGCCGAGCATCTGGTACGCCTGGTCGAACAGCTTCAGCGACGCGAGGATCTGCAGGATCAGGATGAGCACGGTGGCCGGTCCCAGCTGCGGCAGCGTGATCGACCAGAACCGGCGCCACGCGCCGGCGCCGTCGAGGGATGCCGCCTCGTACTGCTGGGAGGGGATGTTCTGCATCGCGGCGAGGTACAGCAGGAAGTTGAAGCCCACGGTCCACCAGATGGTCGCGATCACGATCGACAGCATGTTCGTGTCGGGATTCTGCAGCCAGGCGATCGGCTCGAGACCGAGCGCGCCCAGGATGTTGTTGGCCGCGCCGATCTGCGGGTTGAAGATCCACACCCAGATCTGCGAGATCACCGTCGAGGCGAGCAGGTACGGCATGAAGAACGACAGGCGCCACAGCCACTGGCCGGGCAGACCCCGATCGACCAGGGCGGCCATGAGCAGGGCGATGGCCACGAGCGGCACGGTGGACAGCAGCGTGAACCACACGGTGTTCCACATGGACTGCCACATGATCGGGTCGACGAGCGCCTCGGCGTAGTTGGCGAAGCCGACGAACCCGCCGCCCGCGCCGGTGAGGGACTGGTCCGTGAAGCTCAGGTAGATGCCGTGCACGATGGGCCAGATGAGGAACAGGGCGAAGGTGATCAGGAATGGGGCGAGGAACGTCCAGCTGACGAGCTGTTCGCGGCGCTGGACCCCGGCCGCGCGCAGTGGAGTGGTGCTCTTGCGGCCGGTCACGACCGCGCGGGTGCTGGCTGTGGTCGTCATTGCTTCCACGTCCCTTCGGGGTCGGCGGGGTTGGGTTGGGCGAGCAGGGCGTTCACGCGCCGCTCGAATCGGTCGACGGCCGCCGCGGGATCGTCGCCGCTGAGCAGCACGCCCTGCACGGCGGCTCCGAACTCGCCCTGGAAGTTCGATCCGGATCCGGTGAACCAGGCCTCCGGGTCGTAGACGACGTGGTCGGCGGCCTCGGCGTAGTGCGCCTGGGGGATCAGGTCGGCGTACTCGGGGGAGGAGGTGACGGGCAGGTACGCGGGGATATGACCGGCCTCGGCCCAGCCGAACGAGCCCTTGAGCATGTCGGCGACGAATCGGTAGGTCAGCTCGCGCCGGCCCTCGTCGGCATTGGCCTGGTGCGGGAGCACGAAGGAGTGCGAGTCCGCGTAGACGGCGGGGGTGCCGTAGATCGTGGGGATCATGGCCGCGTCGAAGGGGATGCCGGCGTTCTGCATCGTGCGCAGCTCCCAGACGCCGGTCATCAGCATCCCGCTCTTGCCGGTGGCGAACTCGGCCACCGCGCTGCCGTAGTCGTTCTGCGCGGCGGCGATCTCGCCGTCTAGCAAGGACTGCATGAACCGCAGCGACTCGACGGCGGCATCCTTGTCGATGCCCATCCTCCCGCCGACCGGAAGATCGATCGCGAGTCCGTGCTGGGCGTAGAGACCGTAGAACAGGCGCCACATCTGCGCCCCGTCGCCGAGGTAGCCGTAGGAGAGCGCATGACCGTCGGATGCCCCGCCCACGGCACGCAGCTGGTCGAGGAACTCCTCGGGGGAGGAGGTCTCCTTCAGCCGTCCGTCGGAGTCCAGCTGGTCCGCTGCGTCGCAGATGTCGGTGTTGAACATGAGCACGAACGGGTGCGCGTCCAGGGCGATGCTGAAGCGCTGCCCGCCGACGATGCCCTTGTTCCAGATGGGTTCGGGGAAGGTCGACTCGTCGACGCCGAGCTCGGCGAGCCGGTCGAGGTCCCAGCTGTCGAGCAGGCCGCCGGGGGCCCAGCCGGGCACGCGGGTCGCGTGCATGATCGCGACGTCGGGGGCGCGACCGCCGGCACCGGCCATCGCGAGCTTCGTGTAGTACGGGGTGCCCCAGGCGAGGACGGTGGGTCGGATGCGGTAGGCATCCTGCGCCTGGTTCACCTGGTCGAGCAGCGAGGACATGGTCACGCCGTCCCCGCCGGAGAGCAGGTGCCAGAACTGCAGGGTCTGGGTGGTGGAGCCGGTGGCCGTGCCCGGCGCGCATCCGGCGAGCAGCGCCGTGGCGGCTGCCAGCGAGGAAGCGGCGAGGAACTGTCTCCGGGACAGATCGAGCGGGGGTGTCATCAATCACTCCTTCATCACGTCGTCGTGAACGGCTCCATCATTACATCGTGGTAATCGAAGTGCAAGGGGCACTTCGTCGCCGCGGCGCCGGCGTCAGGCTCGGTGCCCGGCGGGGGAGCGCGAGGTGCTGTCGCGCTCGCGCAGCGTGTGCGGGAGCGTGATGCTGCGCGGCGGCATCGATCGGTCGTCGATGCGGGAGGTGAGCAGTGCCAGGGCGGCGTCGGCGAGAGCATCCCTATCGAAGGCGATCGTGGTCAGCGAAGGGGATGAGAACGCCGAGAGCTCGACGTCGTCGAATCCGGTCAGCAGCACATCGTCCGGCACGCGGATGCCGGCGGCCGAGAGCGCGTGCAGCGAGCCGAAGGCGAGCGAGTCGGTGAACGCGATCACGGCGTCGAAGTCGACGCGTCGATCCAGCAGCTCGTGCATGGCGTCCGCGCCCGAGACGACCGACCAGGGCAGCCGGTTCACCTCCAGGGCGGTGTCGCGCGCGATGCCCGCCTCGCGCAGCGCATCGTGCACGCCCTCCAGGCGCAGTCGGCTGGTGGCCGTCGCGAGCTCCTGGTCGTCGTCTCCGCCGATCATGGCGATCCTGCGGGCGCCGCGGGCGAGCAGATGGCGGGCGACCTCGGCTGCGGCGCGGCGGCTGTCGATGCGCACGTGGTCGGCTCGGTGCTGCTCCACCTCTCCGATCACGACCAGCGGAGGAAGGTGATCGGCGAAGCGGACGATGCTGTCCTCGAGGCGGACGGGGTTCAGGATGAGTCCGTCGACCAGGCGGGTGCGCGCACGGGAGAGCAGCTCGCTCTCCCGCTCGGGCGCCAGGGCGGTCTCCTCGATCTGCACCGCGAGACCGCGCTGATGCGCCGCGGCCACGATGCTGTGCACCAGCTCCGCAGAATAGGCGGTGGCGAGATCCGGCAGGGCGACCGCGATGGTTCCCGAGCGTCCGGTGCGCATGCCGCGGGCGCTGAGGTTCGGCACGAAGTCGAGCTGCTGCATCGCCTGCTCGACCTTGGCGCGCTTCTCCTCGCTGACCGTGAATGTGCCCGTCACCACGTTCGACACGGTCTTGGGCGACACCCCGGCCAGCGCCGCGACATCCTTCATCGTCGCGCGGCGAGGAGGCGTCGCTGTCATGCGGGCCAGCATAGCCGGGCGTCATCCTTACATCGATGTATTCCGGAGGTGGCATCATGGCGACATGGGCATCGACCGCAACTGGGCAGGCAACCTCGCGTATCGGGCATCGTCGGTGGTGCATCCGAGCACGGTCGATGAGGTGCGCGACGCGCTTGCCCCGGGCGGGCCGGTGCGGGCTCTCGGCACGCGGCACTGCTTCAACGACATCGCCGACACGGCCGGCATCCACCTCGCGCTGGATCGGATGCCGGCCGTCATCGAGGTCAGCGAGCAGCGCGATGCCGTCCGCGTCAGCAGCGCGCTGCGCTACGGCGACATCGCCCCGGTGCTCGAGGCGCAGAGTCTGGCCCTCGCGAATCTGGCTTCGCTGCCGCACATCTCCGTCGCCGGTGCCGTCACGACGGGCACGCACGGCTCCGGGGACGCGATCGGCACCCTGGCATCGGCCGTGCGCGGCCTCACCCTGCTCACGGCATCCGGTGAGATCCGGCGACTGCGCCGAGCGGATGCCGACTTCGCCGGTGCTGTCGTGGGCCTCGGTGCGCTCGGTGTCGTGCTCGACGTCACACTCGACGTCGAGCCGACATACTCGGTCGCGCAGCACGTGTACGACCACCCCGGCTGGGACGCGATCCTCGCCGACCTGGATGCGGTCACCGGCGCCGGCACGAGCGTCAGCATCTTCTCGACCTGGCAGCGCACGGATGCTGCCGACCAGCTCTGGATCAAGCAGCGCCAGCCCGAGGATCGCGCCGTCGGGCGGGCAGCGCTGGCCGCCGCCCTGGGCGCCGCGCCCGCCGACGGCAAGCGGCATCCGATCCTCGGCGTCGACCCGGAGGCCTGCACCGAGCAGGGCGGCGTGCCCGGGGAGTGGTTCGAACGACTGCCGCACTTCCGTCTGGCGTTCACGCCCTCGGCCGGCGCGGAGATCCAGAGCGAGTACCTCGTGCCGCGAGCGGATGCCGTCGCCGCGATCGACGCCGTCCGCTCACTCGCCGATCGCATCGCCCCGCTGCTGCTGGTGAACGAGATCCGCACCATGCGGGCGGATGATCTCTGGCTGAGCATGGCGCACGAGCGGGATGCCGTCGCACTGCACTTCACATGGAAGCCCGATGAGCAGGCCGTCCGCGCGCTGCTGCCCGATCTGGAGGCCGCGCTGCCGGCATCCGCCCGCCCGCACTGGGGCAAGGTCTTCATGCTCGACGACGCCGAGGTGCGCAGCCGCTACCCGCGCTGGGACGACTTCGCCGCGCTGCGCGCGCAGTACGACCCCGAGCGCCGGTTCGTGAACGAATACCTGGAGCGGCTCGGGATCTGAGCGCAGTCCGGGCGGGCGCGGTCGGCGCCGGTCCGCATCGCCGCCCCACGGTGTGCGCTGTCGCGCCGCATCGGGCCTGGACCCGGACGTGATGGCGGCCTGAACTCGGGTGGGCTCCTGTGGCGCGCGTGCGGGACCGGCTCCATCGAAATCTTCGAAAGCCATTGCGTTCTGTCTCGCGGTGTGAGTATTGTTACCGCGAACAGTCGAAGCGGAACCGCAGTTCGGCGAACAGAGCGCTGCTCGACTCCCACCCCTGAAACACAGAGCTGTGAAGGACGGATGAACGATGACGACCGACGTGATCACCGGACCCGCACCCACGAGCAGGTCCCGCCGGCTCGCTGCGCTCGTCGCGGCCGCATCCGCTGCTCTGCTCGCCTCCGCGCTCCTGCCGCTGCCGACCGCCGTCGCAGCGACGCAGAACCCCATCGTCGGCGACGGCAGCGTCTACTCCGCCGACCCGACCATGCTCGTCGACGGGGACACGCTCTACATCCACGCCGGCCGCGACGAGGCCGGTCCCACCACCAACGACTTCGTGATGAACGAGTGGCAGGCCTTTTCGACCACGGACGTCGAGTCCGGGTCCTGGACCGATCATCCGTCAGTGATGCGGCCCGAAGCGGTCTTCTCCTGGGCGACGCCCGGTCGCGCTTACGCCGGGCAGGTCGTCAAGGGGGCCGATGACCGGTTCTACTGGTACGTGCCGGTGAACCAGCGCTCCAGCACCGCGTCCGACAAGTTCGGCATCGGGGTCGCCGTCTCGGACACCCCGCTCGGGCCATGGACCGACCACGCCGGCGCCCCGATCGTGTCGCAGACGATCCTCGGCAACGACGCCCACAACATCGATCCCACCGTCTTCGTCGACGACGACGGCAAGGTGTGGATGTACTGGGGCAGCTTCGGCAGGCTCATGGCTGTTCAGCTCGACGCCGACATGAAGACGCGGATCGGTTCGGTGACGAACATCACCAGCGGTGTGACGGGCTTCTTCGAGGCGGCCTGGCTGTTCAAGCGCAACGGGACCTATTACCTCGCGTATGCGGCCAACAACGCCGGACCGACCAGCAGCTGCACCCCGGCGAACTACCATGCGTGCATCGCCTACTCCACGGCGTCGAGTCCGCTGGGGCCGTGGACGTACCGCGGTCGCATCCTCGCCCCCGTTTCGTCCACGACGAGCCACCCGGCGATCGCCGAGTTCAAGGGACAGTGGTACATCGCGTACCACACCGCGGATGCCGTCGGCGGGAACCACTTCCGCCGTTCGGTTGCCATCGACCGCGTCGAATGGGATGACAGCATGACCCCTGCGCGGATCAAGCCGATCGCGACGACTCCCGAGCACGGACCCGACCTGACGCCGCGCTCGAACGTGGCGCCGTGGGCGAGCGCATCCGCCTCCAACGAACCCGTGCCGACCCAGTACTGGATCCGGGCGCTGAACGACGAGATCATCCGCCCGAACCCGCTGCCACCGGACATGTGGGGCAGCTGGTCGTCGAACCGGCCGCCGCAGCAGTGGATCCAGTACGACTGGACCCGGCCGGTACGCGTGGATCGGGCGCGGATCGACTTCTGGCGGGACAGCGCTCCGGGCACCGGCGACGGCGTCTCGGACCCCGCCTCCTGGGTGCTGCAGTACTGGGAGGCCGGGCGCTGGAAGGACGTCCCCGACCCGAGCGGGTACCCGACGTCGACCACCAGCACGCACGAGGTCACCTTTGGCGCCGTGACCACCTCGCGGATGCGGGCCGTGCTGAACGCCTCGCCCAACGCCGCGAATCCACCCCAGTACTCCGCCGTCGCGGTGGAGGAGTGGGAGGTGCACGCGGTGCAGCCGGACTCCGTCGCCCCGGTGGCGGTGCAGACCACGATCGGCGAGCAGCCCTACCTGCCCGACACGGTGATGCTGCAGTACGGCGAGGACGGCATCGAGGCGCCCGTGCGCTGGGATCCGGTCGCCGATGACGCGGTCGAATCCGCCGGATTGTTCACCGTGAGCGGCTTCGTGGAGGGATATGCCGGCGGACGCGTCTCCGCGACCGTCACCGTCACCGAGCCCGACTCGACGGGCACCCCGGACGACACCGCACCCGAGGTCGTCTTCTCGCACACCGGCGTCCGCGGAGCGGCGGACTGGTTCGTCTCGCCCGTGACGGTCCGCGCCACCGCGACCGATGACCGCAACGCGCGTGTGCTCATCGACGTCGCCACCGGCGACGGGGGTTGGACCGCGAATCCCGACGTGCGGCACGTCGACACGATGCGCTCCGAAGAGGGCTCGCACGTCGTCACGGCACGGGCCACGGATGCCGCAGGCAACGTCTCCGAGGCGCGCAGCATCGAGATCCGCATCGACACGATCGTCCCGCGCGTGAGCGCGCGGTTCGACGCCGACGCACGCACGGTGAGCGCGGACGCGTCCGACGGCGGGTCGGGTGTGGCCACGGTCGAGTACGCGATCGACGAGCCCGCGGGATGGCACACCTACACGGCACCGGTGGCCGTCGACGGTGAGCGGCACGTGGTGTACCTGCGTGCCATCGACGCCGCCGGGAACGTCTCCGCGACGGCTGCCGCGAGCGTCCCGCTGTCACCTGATGCGCCGCTGAGCGGAAACATCGCGCCGATCGCCACTCCCACGGCATCGTTCACCACGGGTTGGAACAGCGTGACCGCGATCAACGACGGCGCGCTCACCGGGGCATCCTGGGGCACCTGGCCGCAGGTCGGGGAGCAATGGGTCCAGCTCAGCTGGGACCGCGCGGTCACCCTCGACCGCGCCGGCGTGCTGTTCTTCCGCGACCAGCCGGACAGCGCGAACGCGGGCATGATCCCGCCCCGCGCCTGGAAACTGCAGTACGCCGACGGCGATGCCTGGATCGACGTGCCGACCTCGGACGCGTATGGACGGTCCTCCGACACGGTGAACGAGGTCTCGTTCACGCCGATGACCACCAGCAGGCTGCGGGCTGTCATGCAGGCCTGGGGCACGGAGGAGGGTGGCGGGTCCAGCGGCGTCCTGGAATTCCAGGCCTGGGCCGTCGAGGATGCGGAGCAGCCCGTGCTGGAGGCATCTCTCACGGTCGCCTCGCGCTGCGTGGCAGGCAAGGCCGTGCTCGTCACGACCGCACGGGACGATTCCTCCGAACCAGCGGCGTTCCAGGTCGTGACCGCGTACGGCGAGAGGTCCGTCCCGGCGATCGCGGCCGGGAAGGCAATCAGCCAGTCGTTCTCGACCCGTATGACGACGATGCCGGCGGGAACCGTCACGGCCACCGCATCCGCGCAGATCGACGGCACGACCGTGACCCGCGAACTCACGACCGACTACGACGCGCGCAGCTGCGGCTGAGAGCGCCGAGTGACTTCTCGAAGAAGGGAACAATGATGGAGATCGATACCCGACCCGTCCTCTCACGACGCACTGTGCTCGTGGGTGGAGGGCTGACGCTGACGGGCATGCTCGCAGCGGTGGGAGCGGCGGCCGCGACGGGAGGCCCCGGCACCGCAGCCGGAGTATCCGGCGATGCGGTGCCTGCGGCCTTCCGATCCGCGGGGGTGGTGATCCCCGCGCAGCAGGTACTCGCCGCGCAGAACCTCGCCTATCCCGATGCGTGGAGCGTGCGGCCCTTCCCCCTGACGGCGGTGAAGCTCGGCGAGAGCGTCTTCACGCGCGCGCTGGAGCAGCATCTGGTGCTGTACCGCGCGTACTCGGTGGACAAGATCCTGGCCGTGTACCGCCGCAACGCAGGCCTGCCCACCGGCGGCGCGACCCCTCCCGGCGGCTGGGAGGAATTCGGACCCAACCCGGATGCGCAGCGCTGGGGTCCGCGGGAGTACAAGCGCGGGCAGAACACCGCCGGCGCAGGCGGTCTGCTGCGCGGTCATTACGGCGGGCACTTCCTCTCCGGCCTCTCGATGGCATACGCCTCCACGGGCGAGGAGGCGCTGCTGACCAAGGTCGATGCGATCGTCGACGGTCTGGTGGAGTGCCGGGATGCCCTGGCGGCACAGGAGTTCGAGGGGGCGCCGCGGTACTCGCATCCCGGCTTCCTCTCCGCCTACGGCGAATGGCAGTTCTCCGCCCTCGAGGAGTTCGCGCCATACGGCGAGATCTGGGCTCCCTACTACACGCTGCACAAGATCCTCGCCGGGCTGCTCGATGCGCACGCTCTGGCAGGCAGCGCCAAGGCGCTGGAACTGGCCGAGGGGATCGGTCATTGGGTGTACAGCAGGCTGTCCCAGTGCACCACCGCCCAGCTGGCGCGCATGTGGGGCTCGTACATCGCGGGCGAGTACGGCGGCATGAACGAGGTGCTCGTCGAGCTGTACTGGCGCTCCGCCGACCCGCAGCGCTCCGAGTTCCTCGATGCGGCGAAGCTGTTCACTCTGCAGACCCTGGTGGATGCCTGCGCGACGGGCGTCGACACGCTCGACGGCAAGCACGCCAATCAGCACATCCCGCAGTTCCCCGGCTACATCAAGCTGGCCGCCGAGACCGGTGACACGCACTTCCTCGATGCGGCGTCCGGCATGTACGACATGGTCGTGCCAGGGCGCTCCTACGCACACGGCGGCACGGGCGAGGGCGAGCTGTGGGGGCCCGCGAACACCGTCGCAGGCGACATCGGCCCGCGTAATGCCGAGTCCTGCGCGGCATACAACATGCTCAAGGTCGCCAGCTACCTGTTCTTCAACGAGCAGGACCCGAAGTACATGGACTACTTCGAGCGCACCGTGCTGAACCACATCCTCGGCGGGCGCCGTGACCGCGAGTCCACGACCGGACCAGAGAACCTCTACATGTACCCGGTCAACCCGGGTGCTCGCAAGGAGTACGGCAACGGCAACATCGGCACCTGCTGCGGAGGCACGGGGCTCGAGAGCCACGTGAAGTACCAGGAGGGCATCTACTACCGCTCAGCCGACGCGACGGAGCTGTACGTCAACCTGTACATCGCCTCTACCCTCACCTGGGAGGACACCGGCCTCGAACTGGAGCAGGTCTCGTCCTACCCCGAGGGTGAGACCTCGACCTTGACCGTGAAGACCGCCCCGTCCGGGCCGCTGACGATCCATCTGCGGATCCCCGGCTGGTCCCGCGGTGCGCAGGTACAGGTCAACGGAGCGGATGCCGATGCGGAGATCGTGCCCGGGACGTACGCCGCGCTGAACCGCACCTGGGCAGCCGGCGACACCATCACCGTGCGCATCCCGCTGACGCTCAGGGCCGAGAGCACGATCGATCGTCAGGACATCCAGGCACTCATGTACGGTCCTGTCGTGCTGTCGGCGACGAGCACCTCGACCAGCTATCTGAAGGTGGGGCTGGCCGACCGGCTGGATCTGAGCGGCGACATCGTCGGCGGCGTCTCGAAGACCGACGCCAACGTGTTCACGATCGGCGGACTCACCTATGAGCCGGCCTACAACGGCAAGGACGTGGCGTACCACATGTACTTCCAGCGATCCGAGCCCAGCGTGACCTTCGCAGGTCAGGATTCGGGCGTGGCCACGCCGAAGCGATCGGGCAAGACGCTGCTCGATGAGGTGTGGGAGTCGGCTCCGTTCGCATCGCGCGCGGACTTCCTGCAGCAGGTCGCGGACGTCAGCGCCTCGTACCTGGGCGCTGGGCTGCTGACCGCCCGCAACCGGCAGCGGATCCTGCTCGCCGCGGGGCGTGCACCGATCGACAGGACGGCCTGACATGCACATTCAGGAGAGGACACCGATGAAAGCCCTGAGGGGGAACCGAACGCGACGGCTCGCCGCCGCGCTGACCGCGACCATCGCACTGATCGCGGCCGGCCTGCCGGCTCTGTCGGCGACCGCCGCCGATGAGCGCATCAACGTCGCCCTCGCCTCCGGCGAGAACGCGCCGAGCGTCGAGGTCAGCTATGTGACCGGGTGGAACTCGGCCGCCGCGCTGAACAACGGCGCCGCGGGTGCGACGAACACCTACACGCAGATGTGGGGCACATGGGGTGCACCGGGCAATCCGGCGCAGGACACCGCGACCTACGTCTGGGAGAACCCGGTCACGGTCAGCTCGTCCACGCTGGTGCTCTGGCAGAATCACCTCACGGCCGATTCCGGGGTGATGATCCCCTCGGCGTGGAAGATCGAGTATCTGAACTCGGCTGGAGACTGGGCCCCGGTCACCGGCACCGCGCTGTCGTACCCCCTGCCGGTGCTCGACGAGGCCAACCCCGTGGCGTCCCAGCCTCCGGTCAAGGCGGAGTTCGACGCCGTGACGACGACGTCGGTGCGACTCGTGCTCGACCGTGTCGTCTTCGACGGTCAGCGAAAGGCCACCAGCGTCATCGAATGGGAGGTCTGGGGCGTGAACGCGCCCGTGGTCGACCCCGGCGGTGACGGCGGCGGATTCCTCGCCTCCGAGGACGTGGCGGTGCGCACCACCACCGGCACGGCCCCCGATCTCCCCGGTGAGGTGTGGGTGATCGACGAGAACGGCCCGCTGACCTACGTGCAGGTCGCGTGGGACGACGTGCCGGCCGATGACTACGCGGCTGTCGGGACGTTCGAGGTGCCCGGGATCGCCGCAGGATACGACGGTCAGCCCCTGACCGCGACGGTCTCCGTGCTCGAGTCGCTGTCCGATACGATCACATCGGTCGACTACACATCCACGATAACCGCTCCCGGTGCCGCACCCGTGCTGCCGCGCACGGTGCGCGCGCACTACGACGACGGCACCGTCAGCAGCTCGACGGCAGTGGAATGGGATGCCGTGGATCCGGCCGACTACGCGACGCCGGACGCGATCTTCGACGTGGCGGGCACGGTCGCCGGCTACGAGGACGGCGCGATCGCGACCGTGTTCGTCGTCGAGCCCATCGTTCAGGACGACCCGCTGGTCTCGATCGACGTGGACTCCGCTCCCCAGGGGTCGGGCTGGTACACCTCCGCGCCGACCGTGACTCTCGCGGCCGAGCCGGTGGGCAGTCCGATCGCCGTGGTCGAGTACAGCCTCGACGGCACCACCTGGAAGCCCTATACGGAGCCGTTCGAGGTCGACGCGCAGGGTGCCGTGACGCTGACCGCCAGGGCGACCGATGAGGCTGGCGCCACTGGCGAGGCCACGCAGGCGCTCAAGATCGACACGGTCGCCCCGGTCACCGGCATCGACTTCACCGTCGTGGACGGGACCTCGGCTCTGGTCACGCTCACGCCGACCGACGCCGAGCCCGGCTCCGGGGTGACTCGGACGGTCTGGTCAGACGGGCCCGACCCGTCGCCGACCGGCGAGACCAACAACATGTACGCGACGTACGAGGAGCCGTTCTCGGTGCTGCTGACCGAGGAGCCGCGTTACGTGCACGTGCAGACGCAGGATGCCGCGGGCAACGTCGAGACGCACGTCACGGTGGAGCTGCCGGCGCTGGCGCCGAACACCCTGGACCTGGAGCCGACGGCTGCCGCGCGTTGCGTGGCGGGCTCGGTGCAGCTGGTCTTCTCGGTGCACAACGCGTCGGATGGCGATGCGAAGGTCGAGGTCGAGACGCCGTTCGGTACGAAGTCCGTCACCGTGCCGGCGGGCAGGACCGCCTCCAGTGCGTTCGCGGCTCGCTCCGCGAGCATCGAGGCGGGCGCAGGACAGATCACCGGCACCGCCGGCGATCTGACCTACGTCGGCGCGACTGCGTACGCGGCGATCAGCTGCCGGTGATCCGACCAGCCGGGCGCGCCGGCGACCGTTCTCAGAGATGGTCGCCGGCTCGCCCGGTGCCGGCTTCGCCGCGGAGTTCGGACTCGGGTGCAGGCCCGCGTTCAGCGTCGGGCGATGGTCGATCCGCGGATCACGAGCCGCACGGGCACGTGGCGCGTGCCGGAATCGAGGTCCTTGCCATCGATCGCCGCGAAGACGCGCTCCGCGGCCTGCCGGCCCAGCAGCTGCAGATTCGCATCTATGGAGGTGAGCTCGGGGCGGGAGTTGGAGACGAGCAGCTCCCAGTTGTCGTAGCCGATCACGGCCAGGTCGTCGGGGACGACGCGGCCCAGCTCGCGGGCACTGTCCAGTGCACCGCGGGCGATCTGGTCGGAGCCGCAGAAGATCGCGTCGATGTCGGCATGCCGCTGCAGCAGCAGAGCCGCCGCATCCCGCCCCCAGTGCTCACTCCACTCCGAGAACATCGGATCTCCGACGAGCTCCAGTCCCGCAGCCCGAGCCGCCTGTCGCGCGCCGATCAGCCGATCCTGCGCGGCCGCGTACTCCGGGTCTCCCGTGATGTGCGCGATCCGTGTGCGCCCGCAGGCGATGAGGTGCTCGACCGCCATTCTCCCGCCGGCGACGTTGTCGGGGGTCAACGAGAGGTCGCGCGGATCGTCCGACGGCGCATAGGCGTAGACGACCGGGACGGGCAGGTCCTGACCGAGCGAACGCCGCGGATCGGTCTGGCGCCCCACGACGATGATGCCGTCCACCCTTCTGCTGAGCAGGGCGCGCAGATGGTGCTGCTCACGGATCGCGTCGCCGCGGGCGTCGCAGAGGAAGACGTTCACCCGCCCGGCGCCGAACGCGTCCTCGGCACCCATCAGAATCGGGATCATGAAGCGGCCCTCGAGGTCGCTGGTGAGCAGACCGACCGTTCCGGTGCGCCCGGCGAGCAGTCCGCGCGCCATCGCATTCGGGGTGAAGGAGAGCTGCTCAGCCACGGCGAGCACCCGAGCTCTGGTCGCCGCGGCGACATCGCCGCGGTCGTTGAGAGCCTTCGACGCGGTCGAGATCGACACGCCTGCTCGTGCGGCGACATCGCCCAGCGTCACGGCGCGGGCTGTGGATCCCTCGGTCATGCGGGCCTCCTCGTTCGGTGCTGAAAGGTTATCGGAAGCAGGGTTGACGACCGCTCATTGTTCGCGCTATACATTACCGAAATGGGTTTCGTATTTTCGAAACCATTGCGGTGCTCGCCCCAGCATCCGCTCGAAGAAGAGCCAAGAGGAGACATCACATGCACACCACCGGAAAGCGTGGTCTGATCCGCGGGATCGCCGCGCTCGCAGCCGCGGGCCTGCTCGTCGGCGGTCTCGCCGCCTGCGCGCCCGCGGATGAGACCCCGTCCGAGCCGATCACCGCGGACGGCACCGACGACGGCTCCACGCTCACGCTGTGGACTCGTGCGCCGATGGAGCGTCAGGCCAAGCTGCTCGTCGAGGCATACAACGCTTCGCACGAGAACCAGGTCGAGCTGACCGTCGTGCCGAACGACGACTACGTCGCCAAGGTGGGCGCGGCGGCGGGATCCAGCGGGCTTCCCGACCTGTTCGCCGCCGACATCGTGTACGTGCCGAACTGGGTCGAGCAGGGTCTGTTCGCCGACATCAGCGAGCAGGTCGACGGCCTGGACTACAAGAGCGACATCAACAAGGGTCACCTCGCCGCCGGCACGCTCGACGGCAAGGAGCACGTCCTGCCGTTCGTGCTCGACCTGTCGATGCTGATGTGGAACAAGGAGCTGTTCGCCGAGGCGGGTCTCGACCCCGAGAAGGCCCCGTCGACGCTCGCGGAATTCGCCGAGGCGGCCGAGAAGGTGCAGGCGCTGAACAAGCCGGACACCTACGGCACTGCCACAGGGCTGAACTGCGGCGGATGTCTGGTCTTCACCTGGTTCCCGTCGATCTGGGCATCCGGTGACCGCGTGATGAACGAAGCCGGCACCGAGGCGCTGCTGGCGAGCGACTCCGCCAAGGCCGTCTACGACACCTGGAAGGGCCTGCAGGACTCCGGCGCGGTGCTGCCCAGCTCCGCCGACGAGACCGGCGCCACCTGGACAGCCGGATTCAGCGAGGGCAAGGTCGGCATCATGCCGTTCCCGGCCACGCTGCTGCCCTCCCTGGACTTCGACGCCGGTGTCGCCGGCCTTCCCGGCGCCGACGGCGGCGCCTCGACCTTCGTCGGCGGCGACGGCATCGGCATCTCGAAGGATTCGAAGAAGGCTGCGCAGGCGTGGAACTTCCTCGACTGGATGATGTCGGAGCAGGCCCAGGTCGGCGTGCTCGCCAAGGACGACAACGCCGTCTCCCGCGGTGATCTCGCGAACAACGAGTTCGCGGCGAAGGATCCGCGCATGGTCACCATCAACGAGGTTGCTGCGATGGGCGACACTCCCGTCGCGCTCAACTTCCAGCAGGCGTTCAACGCTCCGGGCAGCCCGTGGATCTCCCTGATCCGCAACGCCGTCCTCAAGGGCTCGAACTCCGTCGACGACGACAACAAGGAGATCACCGCCGTCCTCGGCCAGTGATCCGCGAGGGGCGGTCGGCCGCGCCGCCGTCCGCCCCTCTGCCCGTTCCTCCGCCCGAAACACCCGATTGGATCCAGATGGCCCTCTCCGCCCCTGCCACCCGGCGCACGGCATCGCCCGGCGCGCCGCAGCCGCACCGGCGTCGTCGCCGCGGCTATGGTGGCCCGCTGCAGGGCTGGCTGTACGCCGCACCCACCGCGATCTTCGTGGCCTGCCTGTTCGTCATCCCGCTGCTGCTGGTGTTCCAGATGTCCGCATCCGACTGGCCGCTGCTGGGCGGCAATCGCGGCGTCAACCTGCCCGAGAACTATGTCGACGCGGTGAACCACCGCCTGTTCTGGGACTCGATCCGCTTCACCCTGCTGTACACCGTGATCACCACCGTGATCCTCATCGCGCTGGGACTGGGGCTCGCGCTGCTCGTGCAGGAGTCCACCCGGTGGAAGGGCTTCCTGCGCACGGCCTTCCTCGTCCCCAGCGCGCTGGGGCTGGCATCCGCCTCGCTGCTGTTCTACGTGCTGTACTCCCCGATCGCAGGCCCCTTCGCCGATCTGATGAGGTCGTGGGGCATCACCTTCCTCGGCACTCCTGAGGGGGCGCTCTGGTCGACGATCTTCCTGATCGTGTGGCGATACGCGGGGTTCTACATGCTGCTGATGCTGGTGGGCCTGCAGGGCATTCCCGACGACGTGTACGAGGCGGCCCGCATCGACGGCGCGAGCCGCTGGCAGACCTTCCGCGACATCACCGTCCCGCTGCTGCGCCCCACATTCGCCCTCACCACCATCATGTGCGTGACCGGGTCGCTGCTCGCGTTCGAGCAGTTCTACATCCTCACCAAGGGCGGGCCGGACAACTCGACGATGACCATCGTGCAGCTGATCTACAACGTGGCCTTCCAGGGACAGAACAGTCTCGGCATCGCCGGCGCTCTCTCGGTGATCGTGCTGCTGGCGCTGATCGTCGTCAACGTCTTCCAACTGCGCGCCTTCGGCCGCTCGGACGAGGAGTGAGACCATGACCACGACCGCACCGCGCACCGACTCCACCCGTGCTCTCGTCGCACCGGGCGCCCCGCGCGCCTCGGGACGGCGGATACCGCTGGCCTTCGGCATCCCGTACTGGGTGTTCACCGGCGCCCTCGCGCTGATCTTCCTCTACCCGCTGATCTGGACCGCCGTGTCGAGCGTGAGCCCGCGCGGCGGGACGAGCCAGACCGATGGCTGGGGCTTCGGCAACTACGTCGCCCTCACCGACTATCAGGCCGGCATCTGGACCTACCTGTGGAACTCGGCGGTCGTCTCCGTGCTGACCGTCGCACTCACTCTGCTCATCTCGCTGCTGGGCGGCTACGCGTTCGCGCGCTTCACGTTCCCCGGGAAGAACGCGCTGTTCCTGCTGACGCTGGCGATCCTGATGGTGCCTTACGCCACGCTGCTGATCCCGCTGTACGTGATTCTGAACGCCGTCGGCCTGCAGAACTCCCTGGTCGGGGTGGCGCTGGTGATCACGATGTTCCAGCTGCCGTTCTCGATGTTCATGATGCGGATCTCATTCGAGTCCATCCCGCGCGAGCTCGACGAGGCGGCGATGGTGGACGGATGCTCCAGCTGGGGCGCGCTGTGGCGGGTGCTGCTCCCCGCAGTCAAGCCGGGTCTCGTGACCGTCGGCCTGTTCGCCTTCCTCACCGCCTGGAACGACTTCATGGCGCCCCTGATCCTCATCAACGACAGCAACCGGATGACACTGCCTCTGGCGGTCGCGAACCTGCGCAGCCAGGTGATGGGCGTGGTCGACTACGGCGCCACCGAGGCCGGCGTCGTCGTGCTCGCGCTGCCGTGCATCCTGCTGTTCCTGATCCTGCAAAGACACTACGTGCGCGGCTTCATGTCGGGCGCTTTCAAGGGCTGAACCATGACAGACATCACTCCGATTCTCTCCACCGTCGCGGCACCGGTGCTGCCCGCTCGTGGCCGGCTGCGTCCGCTCGGGCTCGCCGAAGTGCGCATCGACGACGGCTTCTGGGCCGAACGACAGCGGATCAACGGCACGAACACCCTCGCGCACATCGAGGGCAAGCTCGAATCCGAGGGCTGGCTGCCCAACTTCGACCTCGCCGTGTCCGGTGGTCTCCCGGAGGGGCGGCGAGGCCGCGAGTTCTCCGACTCCGAGGTGTACAAGTACCTGGAGGCGCTCTCCTGGGAGATCGGCCGCACGGGAGATTGCGCGTTGGACGACCGCCTCCGCGCGATCGTCGTGCGAGTGGCGGCCGCTCAGGAGCACGACGGCTACCTGAACACCCGTTTCGGGCGCCCAGGGCAGGGTGCACGCTGGTCGGACCTGGAATGGGGACACGAGCTGTACTGCCTGGGGCACCTGTTCCAGGCGGCGGTGGCGCGCGGGCGCACCCGTCCGGATGCCGATGACGGTCTGCTCGCGGTCGCGATCCGGGCCGCGGATCTGGTCTGCAGCGAGTTCGGGCCCGACGGGCGCGATGCCATCTGCGGCCACGCCGAGGTCGAGCTCGGGCTCGTCGAGCTCGGCAGGCTCTGCGGGCGACGGGAGTACATCGACCAGGCGGCGCTGTTCGTCGAACGGCACGGCCGCGGCACACTGAAGGAGATCGAGCACGGCCGCTCCTACCATCAGGACGACATGCCCGTGCGGGATGCTGTCGTGCTGCGCGGTCACGCCGTGCGCGCGAACTATCTGGCTTCGTCCGCCGTCGACGTCGCCACCGAGAACGCCGACGATGAGCTGCTGGACGCTCTGCGCGGGCAGTGGGGGCGCACCGTCGAGCGCCGCACGTACATCACAGGAGGACAGGGCGCCCACCACTCCGATGAGGCGTTCGGCGAGGACTGGGAACTGCCGCCGGACCGCGCCTACTCCGAGACCTGCGCCGGCATCGGCTCGATCATGTTCTCCTGGCGGCTGCTCCTGGCCGACGGCGACGAGCGCCGTGCAGACCTGATCGAGCGCACGCTCTACAACGTCGTGGCGACCTCCCCGGCACCCGACGGCCGCGCGTTCTACTACGCGAACACGTTGCAGCAGCGGGTGCCCGCGAAACCCGCCGACCCGGAGGCGACCTCCCCCCGAGCGCGGTCGTCGCTGCGCGCGCCATGGTTCGAGGTGTCGTGCTGTCCCCCGAACGTGGCGCGCACGCTCGCCAGCCTGGCGGCCTACATCGCGACCGCCGACGATGAGGGCGTGCAGCTGCACCAGTACGCGACCGGTACCGTGCGCACGGCCCTTCCGGATGGCACGCCCGTCACCCTCGAGATCGACACGGTCTATCCGGCCGACGGACGGATCCGGGTGACTGTCGTGGAGGATGCCGAGTTCACTCTCTCCCTCCGAGTGCCGTCGTGGGCTTCCGGCGCGACACTGCGCGTCGGCGGCGAGCCGGATGCCGTGGATGCGGCGCCCGGCACGGTCTCGGT